>OLIR01000621.1_pt1 | contig 14012 bp, 9 predicted proteins | sample 1609741 | NCBI WGS metagenome assembly OLIR01 (sample SAMEA4350169, study PRJEB24818) | metagenome | biome: human; feature: gut; material: faeces | place: Denmark | collected 2013-09
GCATTAACATAGTTGAACTTGTAATTGTTTATATCACAGCCTTCGTTCACCATAAAATAATGTCTTACTGTCATCTCAGACTTACATATCAGAGAGCTTCCGTAATATGTCAGTCCATTACTCTGACTATTTGCACTATCTGTTTTAATAACAGCCTTATATGCAGCAAAATCAGCATTTGCTACAGCTTTATCTGTATCGCTCAAACCAGCATTTGCCGGCTTGCCTGTGTTATATTTAAAGAAGGTCTGCGCTGCGGTTCCATAGTTTAAGAGTGCCTTCACCAGCTTAATGGTTTCTTCCGGATACTCGTTTGATTTTGACAGGAGCTCGGTGGCATATTCTTTTACACTGTATGAATACTCTTCCTCGGTCTTGTTATCAATCACTATTCTTGTCTCGATGGTATCAGACATCTGTGCCGCATTCACCGGACATGAGAACTTGTATAAAGTTTTACCGTTCTCATTTACCTCAGCGGCGTCACTCGCATTAAGCTTATATGTCTGACCACCGATTTTAAATTCCAGATAAGCATCATGCTCAAATACCGAATCAGACATTTCCATGTAATAGTTTACATCGATGTTGTCTTTAAGGGTTATGCTTCTGCCATACAAGCTGACCTCAGGACTCTTTGAAGCGTATTCAGCTGTAAATGTAAAGCTCTTTGCACTTCCTGTAGCATTTAATGTTACCGCTGCTTTGTCTGTAGTCCATGTCATTTGATTTATCGCATACGCTGTAATACCATTTTGAATACCCGAAATACTTGGTGGATAAGAAGCATTGTCCGCTGTTATTTCAAACTCTGTCTTTCCTGCATCCAGATTTTTCTGAATCCTGTCTGAGTATGCTTTTGCCCACTTTGCGGCATCTCCTGTCCTTACAAAATAATTGTCGGCAAGGCTTGTCGAACGCGTTGCATACGTGTCTGTGGTATAGATTTTGCTATGCCCCGGATGTGCTATGGCCATCAGCTCATCCGTCAGCCCAAAATACAAATGTCTCTGGTCAAAGCTATACCAGTTATCGCTGCTGTCATCCCAGGTGCAGTCCGTCTGATACCACTGTCCGTCCAGCTTCATTGCATTCCAGGTGTGTCCATCATAGGTATCCCTTGTCTCGCTGTTTTCTATTCCTGCTGCAGTAAGGAGCTTTGCATATGCACTCTCATACGACTGACAGGTGCCAAGCCCTCTGGTCAGCGCACTCTCAGCCGAAGACCATTTCAGGGTTTTATCATACTCAAGCTGTTCAAGCAGCCAGTCATGCAGCCACAGTGCTTTTGCATACTCTGAGCCATCCGTCTTGCTGTTGCACTCAGCTACTGCAGACCGGACAATCGAGTCAACACTCGGGTATTTATCATCCGATACACTTATATTGAAATTCAGTCGCAGATAGTATAAATTTGCTGCTTTATCCATCACATAAAACCTAAAGTTATAGGTACCTGTAGCAGTCATGGTAAATGTATAATCGTTTGAAGCACACTCTGATGTATAATTCAGCCACTCACCGCGGCTTGGATCCGCTACTGATTCGAATGCCCATTGATTTGGGTCCGAATAGCTCGGTGCATCCATTCTGAATTTATAGTTTCCTGATCCGCCTGTTGCAGAAACATGGAATGTGGTCGGCTGTCCCAATACAGGATCATTCCATTCTGCTTTTAGTGTCACAGCACCTGACGTGGCCTCCTCGCTATGCGCATATGTAGTCGACTCATCCCATGATTTTTCAGTCATAGGATACTGCGCGTTAAACTCAGCAGACGTATAGTCCAGATAATGGTTGCCTGCCACCTCCCATGATTCGCGGGTATGATCACTAAAGTCAGCTTCTGATTTCAACAGAAACTCATTATAGGTGGCTGTATCCTGTCCATCCCAGGTACAGTCCACGTTATAGTATTTGCTGCCGATTCGCACTATGTTCCACGCATGCGGTCCTCCATTTCCGGTACCACTGATAACTCTGACCGACAGCCCTGCTTCCTTGCACAGTCTGTAGAAAAGCACAGCATATCCCTGACAGACAGCTTTTCCGGTGCAAAGAGCGCCATAAGCTGTATATATCTGCTCCTCGGTTGAATTGTATGCATAATCGACATGATTGCAGATATAATCATGAATCTTTGTAATCTTTTTGGCTTCGCTGAGACCATTAAGCTGCAGTTTTGCCATTGCCGCAGCCACAGCCTCTGTCAGCTTTGCTTCCTGTTCCGCATTAGAATGATATGCCATGGTATATTTTATATACCCTGCAGTACTGTATGAAACATTACAGCCTGCATATCCATACAAAAGTGCATCCCCCTCCTGTCCGGTAGAGCTATCGTCGCACTTCATTGCATCATATAATAAATCCCAATATAGCCCATCTTTGTGTGAAGTAAACCAGGATGCAGGGAAATTCAAGGTTATTTCCGTTTCTCTGCTAACCATCTGCTTTCTGAGATATGAAACGGCACTGTCATAATCCGAAAAATACTGTCCTGTGGATGACCCAAAGAGCTGCTCTCCATCTGCAGACTCCTTATCTGAGCTTTCGGAGTCAAGCTTCCTCTTTAAATCATCAATGCTGATAACATCCTCATACAGTGGATTTACCGCATAGATAGTATTTTCCTCCGGTTTCGTGACCTCTGATTGGTTGCTCTCAGATTGGTTACTCGAAACTTTGACGCTTTCCATTGTCGTTACTTCACTTGCCTCTACAATAGTTGATGGAACCATTGTAATCAACATAATGAATGTTAAAACAAAGCTAATTAGTCTTTTGTTCATACGTTGTTCCTCCCGACTTCTGCCATTATAAAACAGCATCGCATTGTTTCAGTTTATTGATAACTTATAGTTCCATATTACTATTTTATTATGCATGTTGCAATAATTTAATTAACAATTATTGGGTTTCCTTAGCCTGTGTATCATTTCTTTCTATCTCATTGATTATTTCATGTGATCATATTATAGATCTACTTATCGAAAATGATGCACAACAAACGATAAGCTTGTTAAACCGATAAGCACAAAAGAAACCACCGCAGGAATTTAGCTTAGTTAAAGCGTTAAATTCTGCGGTGGTTTTAATTATGCAGTCTTTTTAATTTCTATATCCATAATACCAATACCAATATAGCGCGTTCACCAGATTTTTTAATTCATTAGATGAATTTCCGCTATCAATGACCTTCTGTGAATAGCTGAACGGACCATAGTCCAGCTCAAAAATACAGGCCTTATTCTTTCCAGTGACTTTGCATGCAAAAATACTATTCAGGTTGCGTGCCATTATTCCGTTTATATCTACACAATACACCCCATCTGAAGCCTTTTTAGGTGTCAGACTGACTTCATTGCCATCTGCATTAACATAGTTGAACTTGTAATTGTTTATATCACAGCCTTCGTTCACCATAAAATAATGTCTTACTGTCATCTCAGACTTACATATCAGAGAGCTTCCGTAATATGTCAGTCCATTACTCTGACCATTTACACTATCCGTTTTAATAACAGCCTTATATTCCTCAAAATCAGCCGCTGCTACAGCTTTATCTGTATCGCTCAAACCAGCATTTGCCGGCTTATCAGTGTTATATTTAAAGAAGTTCTGCGCTGCGGTTCCATAGTTTAAGAGTGCCTTCACAAGCTTAATGGTCTCCGCCGGATACTCGTTTGATTTTGACAGGAGCTCGGTGGCATATTCTTTTACACTGTAAGTGTACTCATTTCCACTATTACCATCCACCACCATTTTGGCTTTAACCGTATCTGACATCTGTGCAGCATTTAGTGGACATGCAAACTTATATATAACCTTTCCGTTTTTCTCAACAGGGATTGCATCGTTTACGCTGACCTTGTATGGCTGGCTATTATTCACCGTAAACTCCATATATGCGTTGCTGTTTGATTTGATACTTTCAGGAAGCTCCATATAGTAGTTCATGTCAATATTATCTTTTAAAGTAAGGCTCCTGCCAACAAGCTTCTCAGAATCTTTTTCTACATTATTGGCGGTAAATGCTTTAATACAGAAATTACCATACACATTCTGATAATTCCAATTGCGGGAATATGCCAACCCTGTACCATAGAAATAATAGCTTGCCGTATTATCACTTGACGCATGATTCTCCCACACCATTTCATTATTATAATTTACATCACCGGTCATCGCTGCCTCAATGTCAATGGCAGGTGTATCAGTAGTCACTACAACCGAATAGCTTGTCCCAGGCTTCAGATTAACCGCTGCTTTAAGTGGAATGGTATATACTCCGGCATAGGTTGTCTGCCCTGTAGTGGTAGCAGTCTCCTGCTTTGTTCCGCTGGTTGGCTTTGTCTTATCCTTTAAATCTTTATAAATCTCTATTGTATAATTAACATTTGTTTTAGATGTAATAGACAGGGAAACTGCTTTTAAGTCCTCAGAAGATACTCCCTGTTTTGCCTGAGTAGTAAAAACATTGGCCAATTTTCTGTAACCGCTTTGATGGGCTACATTTAATCCTCCATCAACCTGATAATTGTTGTCATATCCATCATTAGCAGAAAAATCAAACACCCAAGCCGTATCGGATAAAGAAAACGTTTCATATGACATCCAGAAATAACTCTGATTATAATATGAACCGGTTCCGTCTCCCCAACTATTACGAATAAGCCATGCACCATCTTTTTCAGGTTTAACACCATCTCTGAAATTATCTTTAGAATAGTTATCATCCCATCCAACAACCATTACCGCATGACCTGCTCTGTTATTTGTTTTATCATTATAACTGTTATTTATGTAATGATATCCGGTATCATTATGACTATACATAATTCCCACTGCACCATATTTTTTTATGGCTTTTTTCACATCTGATGCATTTTCCTTGATATTAATCATGTATGTATTTTCCAGATGTGCCTTATCCTTTGAATATGCATATTCATCAGATAAACCTGTATTAAGAAAAGTATCAATAGTGCTTGCTGTATATCCGTTGCTTGCCACCTTACTATATGGTACATCACTCTCGCTTACCAGACCACACCACTGTCCCATTCTGCGTGCCGCCATCAAATAGTTGCCACCACGATTGAGATAGCCATACTGAACACTTGTATTATTCATATAGTACTTTGCATAGTCCCCCACTGTTCCACCAAGCGGATCTAACAGCGAATTATATGCATAATATGCCAGATGCAGTTCACTAAGATCTATATTTTTATCAAACGCACCATCATTAATCAGATCAAACTCTGCAAGGCCTATTGACGAAAATGTCCAGCATGTGCCAAGAGGATTTTGATTACGAACAGACGGATATTTCGCCTTGATATCGCTGACTCCATTTGCCGGATACATGCTCTCTATAGTTTCATCTGCAGAATATCCCCAATCATCAGAATACGGCACCGCCTCATCCGGTTCATACACCGGTGTATTATAATCCAAATCACTCAGAATATATCCACTTGTAATGCTATTTTCTACAATTGGCTGTTGTTCTGCTTCAACGCCTTGTCCTGCTGACACCGGTTCTGCTGCCACCGGAACAGCCACACCTAATATCATAGCTGCACTTAACACCAATGATAAAAACTTTTTTGTCTTCATTCGACTTTCTCCATTGTATTAACTCCTCTTACGTTTCTTCTTCAAATGTAGGTAAAACCACAACTAACGTCACATTAGTCAATCGGTATAATTGGAAGCTCTATCACTCCATTATCAGATTTCGGTTCATTATTATTATTCATTCCTGAATTGTCATTATCTGAATCATCTGTGCCTGAACCACTATCTCCTGAATTGTTTATTTCAGATTTTTTATCAATCTTATCACCTGTTTTATTTACCTCGTCTGAAGTGTTTTCTGATTCATCATTTTTCATTATATCAGTCTCATATGAATCCCTGGAATCATTATTATCGGTGTTTTCTGATGAGCTCTTTGTATCTTTCAAGCTTTTGCCCGTTTCTTTTGTAGTTGTTGAACTTTCGTCAGAATTCTTATCCACATTACTAGTCTCTGTATTTTCTGTATCCAATATCATCTCTGTAGCTGATACTGCCTCTGTGGCTATTTCTGAGCTTGTTTTATTTTCAAGCGCTATATTCTTTGCAGACAGTGCTGCAACTGTAATTGCTACGCCAAAAATCAATATCACTATTGTGCTAACCATTTTTTTGTTAAAATTAAATTTCATTTTCTATATCCTATTATAATTATGGTGTAGTCAATCAAGACTACTTGGTTAATAAGTTTCTGTAAATCAGATAACTAAAGAAGGGATTCTTCCTTCATCAGATACTCTTTACTTGTCCAACTATATGGCAAAAATACTTGTGGCATTCCATCTCTTCTTACACTAATTTCAAAATACTGCCGATAATACTCAATTCCTTCAAGCCCAGCCTTGCTCAAATAATCATCAAATATTCTATTGATATTTGCAAATATTTTCAAAGCCTGCTTACGGTTGTGCACTACAATGCACTCGCTTAAATCATCAATTGAATGCTCTTTAATATACCCATCATTGCATATATATCTATGTTCATTTTTTACCAATTCAGCCAAGCTGAAAGTAGATGACTTTTTAAATTCGAAATAGAAATCTATAGGTTCTGTCTTATAATCGTCAGACGCTGAAAAAGCCTCTAAAAAATTCCACTTTTCATAATTTTCTTTTATATATGCATGCTTCTTAGCAAGCTGAATTTCCTCTAACTTCAACTCTCAAAGTCAGGAATTATACTCTAGTACTATATTTTATGCAACAATTTATTTAATTTTTTGATATTCAAACCAATACATTGCATCAAGCAACGTCTTCAATTCAGAGGTTAGCTTTGAACTGCCATATGCTTTTGCAATGTAGTTCATCGGCTGATAGTCCAATATAGTTTCTGTATTTCCATTCGATACTATCGTCCTCATGCCAGAAAAGAAATTTCTGTTTGTACAAGTTACTTCTATATAATACATGTCTTTATCTTTCGAACGACATGGTGTAGCATAGCCTATCATATCTCCGCCCACATACGTTGCAAACGAATAATTTGATATATCTCTGCCGGAATCAAGCTTAAAATAGTGTCTGAGCTTTACATCATCTCCCACCACAAGGCTCGATCCGTAATAGTGTATTCCACTCATTGAAAATTGGCGGATACTTGAATTGGCAGCATACTGCTTCAGCGTTGCCTGTGGAATTTGTTGTATCGCCTTATCGGCATTCGTAAGGCTTCTGTTGGCTAATGCATATGTCATAAATCCAAAATACTGCTGTGATGCAGCGCCATAATTCAACATCGCTTTTACCACCGGCTTATATGCTGCATATTCTTTTGTATTGCTTGCCAATAAGCTCTTGGCATAATCCTCTACTGATGTTGAAAATGTATCCAGCACTTTTCCACTATTAGAGAGTAACTGTAAATTTACTTTTTCGGTCATCTCAACTGCGCTTATATCAATTCTTAAGCAATATGATTCGCCATCACCAACCGGACTCCGGTTCAATGCCACATAGTGTGGTGTTCCGCTGTCACCTTCATAGGTGTACTTGACCATGCAGTCTCCTATGTCATACGTAGAGCCGGTCATTTTCCAGTAGATATTTAGACCGATATTATGATTCTCCAATAAGGATATACTCTGACTCTTCGATACACTTACCTTTTCGCTTCCTGTGTTTGTATTTTGACTTCCGGATGAGGTATTTCCCGGATTTGCAGTTTCTGATGAATCTCCATGATCTCCATCTGCCTGTCCATCTGTTACCAGATACCATATTGATTCTTCTTCAAAATAAACATTACCGGAAGCATCAAGTGCTCTTATTCCTATACAAAAAGCTCCTGATTCCGAGGCATTTGCTGGTGTTATTTTAAGCTTATTCTGTGCAGTTTGTTCTATGTTTACCGCAACATTTTCTTCTTTTTCACTTATATACCATTCGTATGCAACATTATCTACATATTTACTTACAGCCTTGCCACTCTTATCATAGGTTGTCTGCTTTGTTCTAAGATTGCATGTATATGAGACGCCACGGTTTATAAGCATACCAGAGCTGCCACGTTCTTCATCGAGTGTATATGTGGCAGGAACCACTTCATACTCAGCATTTTTCTCACCGGTACATTTTTCCTTGCCATAATAGTAGTGATAGCGTACTGTGAGTTTTGTCTTTCCAGGCTTCATTCCGGTATATTTCCACTCATTACCGGCATTGAATATTTTTATGATGCTTTCATCCTGAGAAATTACTGAGTCAACTACATATATGTATTTTTTCCCGCCAGCCTGCGACCGCGCATCCTGTGTCAGTTTGCCTTGTCCGTTAGTTCTGATATTTTCTGTCTGATTGACACACACTGTTCCGGCTGCAAAGTCTATATCAAAGCCATCCTCAGAAACAAGCTTAGCATTTGTCTTAGATACCTCAGCAGTTCCATTGTAAGCAATCGCAGTAATATCAATATCCTGAGGGCTGTACTGGCTCAGCCAATTCGTGGATAAAGTAAAATATACCGCATCCCCAAGAACTCTGATTGTATATGAGTTCCGGTCAATTGCTTGCTCACTTCCGTCCGATATATAAAACAGCTTATATGAATCACAAGCCACAGAAAGATTGCTCTTTGATACACATACTGTCAAATCAGCGCCTTTTCTATAAACGTAGCTGCTCTTAGTGAATACAAATCCTGATTTATATTCTGTCTGTGCAGTCTGAACATTTATCGATGCACTGTCTGAATTGGTGTCTGCATATGTGATTGCGTGAATCGGTGTTAGGGCGAGAGTGAATGCTATTCCTAACGCAATTGGTTTTGTCTTATTAAATTTCATGTAACCTTATTCCTTAATTTCCAGTTAATTACTTTGTTGCAGTACCTAATTCATAAATCGCAGTCACTAAATCGGACAATTTATTACTACTATTTTTTGAATTTAGCACTTTATTACAATAATCATTTACGCTACATGTAACAAACGCTTTTCCATTTACATTTATAGTAAATGATTTAGAATAATTGGCTAGTAATATTCCTGTTAAATCAACATAATATTTACCATCTTTCTTAACCGGTTTTAAAATTTGATTTCCTACTGTAAACTTATAATCAGATATATTTTTACTATCAATGCTGAAATAGCATAGTCTTCTAAAACTATAGTACTCTTTCTATATGAAATTTACAAGCAAAACTATGCCATTTGTTGTTTCTGATATTCGCCCCAGTACAATGAATTCAGTAAAATCTCTGCATCAACATTGCCTTTTGTATATGCCTTGGCCACATACTTCATTGGACTATATAAAAAACTCACAATCAGCGCCATCTGAAATCTGGATATCAGGTCTCTCAAAGATTGACTTTATGTTTAAAGTGGTATCTATATAATACATATCTCCAGACCTTGTAAATTCCAAATAAGAAACATTCGTAAATTCATTCGTACTTTCTTAAAATAGATAAAAAATACGTCTGTTTAAAATACGATAATATTTTAAACAGACGTATCTAAAAATGGAATCGACAATATTTGCATAAATTAGCACAATATTGGTTTTTATCACTACCACTTTAAAACCATCAAAGCATCTCCTCCAAACAATCAACAATTGCTTTGCAATAAGGCTCATATTCACCATTATTCTTATTTGAATAATATTCTATAAAACTACGAATCTCATCATCCGTATAGTCCTCATCATCAAACACCTCTGATGCCTGAATAGCCTGCTTGTTCAAACCATTGCGGCGCACTTCTTTTATTAATTTGTTTCACGTCTTTTACCCCTTGATATTAGTATCCTTGCCTTAGAAATACCATCAGCATAACCATTTGTTTTCTTATCCAATATATCCACTATTTTCTCTGCTTCATCATACTTCTTATCTTCAATACACTTGTACATCTCATCAATCATTCTCTTGATGTCCTGATTAACTGAAGACGTATTCATTACTTCCTCTAAAATAACATTTGCATCCCATCCCACAAAGGATTCATAGGTCTTAAATAGAATCTCATTATCTTCATTATACAGATATAATAAATTGACAGAATCATCCATCTCACCCAAAATCTGCGGAGAATGTGTAGTAATAATAAACTGGATATTGGGGAATGTGTCTCTTAAAACATTCAATACCTTTCGTTGCCACGATGTATGCATATGCAAATCCAATTCATCAATGAGCACAACACCTGAGCCTTCCAAAGGATTCACATCTTTACCCGGATTTGCCAATGCCATTCTTCTTGCCAAATCTCCAAATAGAGCTATCGTGCATTTTTCTCCATCCGATAACTGATCTATCTTTAAAGACTTTCCGTTTTTATTGACCTTCATTGCCAAAGGTCTTCTCTCTATCCGAATGTCCTCAAATCCATCAAGCATAGCTAACATTGCTTTTTTAACAGCTGCAAGGCTTTTATCTTCATATTTCGAATCATCTCTAACCTTTATCTGATTCTCTATATCTTCCTGATTTCTAAACCATTTAAATAAATTTCTAAAATCTATCGTACTTTCTATAGCTTTGTCGAATGCATCCAATTTTACAAACTGCTCTTTAGGTGCCCTGACCGGCACATCAAGCACAATTCTATTTACTCCATAATTAACAAAAATAGGCATACTCTTATTATCCGATTCCTCTATCCAATTGCCATTGCCATCATCATAACCCATTTGTATATATAACGATTGAAACTTATCTGTAAGTTTTTTAAGAGCACTTGTATTTCTTTTTTCACCTTTAGCCCTGTCAATTGTACGCTCATAATATATGCTTTCGCCATCCCCAAAATCGAAATCTGCCTTTATACCGGCCGCAGACTTTCCATAGCTAATAAAATCTTCATTGAATCTGGCTGTCTTACTTCTTACCGTTCCCATCAGCTTTGCAATGATATCAGCATATAATAAATCTATAGCCTGAAGGATTGTTGACTTGCCAACGCCATTCACACCAAAAATAACCGTTGTCTTATTATCAAGCTTTATTTCCAGATTGTCTATTCCCTTAAAATTTTGTAATGTTATCGAATCAAGCTTCATATCCCTACCTCACAATAACTCTTCAGATTGCAGTAAAAACCGCTATACCATGCTTATAGTATAGCGGATTTGTATTTAAAAAACAATTTATATTTTACCACTTTTTCCGATACTCACTCGGACTCATGCCCTCTACCTTCTTTGCAACCCTCAAAAAGTTTGATTACTCTAATTTCCCATCGAATACTGCTTTGCCACTTCATTATAAAGATATAACGCCTTTACTACATTATTCAGCTTTGTATTAGAATTTTGTGAATTTAGCGCCTTATACATGTAAGTCATTGCCATAATACAGCTTCAAATCCGTACCGGAATTCAGAACAAGACTGCCTCCTAGGAATGAAACGCCCATATTGTTGTTGAAGGCAGCATAATTATAGTCTTTCGAAACTGTTGTATTAGTTGTATTAGTTGTATTCGCTGCTTTCTGGCTCAGCTAGTATTTTGCTTGCATAGTCATAAACCGAATATGAATATGTCTGTCCTGTCCAATCATTGCAATGAAGCACCGCGTTTACCTTTTTGGTCATTTCTGCGGCGTTAACCCTGCATTTAAATGAATAACAGTCGCTTCCATTGTAATTAACCTTGTCTGCGTCTTTAAGATATACACATGTGGATTTTTTACTTCCTTCAGGTGTAAATTCGACATATGCATTATCTTTATCAATCAGTAAAGAATCTGACAGTTGCATAACAAAATTCAATCCGATATCATCACTCAGGCTTAGCGAAAGGCCTTTCAGTTCACCAGAATAATCATCTTCTATCTTTTTGCCACAAATGCTGCAAATATATTTTCCGGATTTTTCATCTTTTACCCAGTTATGTATTCCGTCTGCAGTAGTTTTATTCAAATCAATTGTTTTTGAATTGTTACCGTAATCGCTTTCTGAAAGTGAACTCGTCACTTCACAATATAAGGTTTTATCTGATATACAAGCATATTCATCTGCTGTCAACTCAACACTGACTGTACAAGTTTCCCCACTGTTTAAATGCTCTATCTCAGATTCTTTTATTATATCATCTCCATTGCTATTAAAAGAAATAGCTACATTATCAGCATTTTGATAGCCATTATTTTTCAATATGCACTCAATATTGTAATCATCATTACACATATGCTTTACCTGCACATTGCATATTTCTATATCATTGTGTTTTATAACCGTTTCAGCCTTTGAATAAATGTGAGCTTCCAGAGATTTTGCAAAACCTGCATTTTTTCAATCAAAAACACAGGTTTTTGGCTTATTTTCAAGGTTTTTTATCTGTTCGGTTGCGTACAAATTTTCTTTAGTTGCACGTTTTACCAAAAGTTAACAAACTCTGCCACTTGGCAAATCATCAGATAACTCATTCTTGGTATTACTGCTGCTATTATTATCACTGTAACAAATTCACAATTCACACATCCCATTGCCGTATTGATTTAATTTAATCTTATTGTGCTCAAACTTTATCTTATTTAAGTCAATATTCAAATTACATATTCCATCATTCCAGTCTTTCATAATACATAATGCTTCCGGATCACAATTAGCGCTCCTCATTTGTATCAATGACTTTCCCTCAATTTCATCTTTCCTATATGCCGAATAAATGCGAACCTCTTTTATTTCGATATTTAAAAAGGCCGCCAATGCTCGCGCATTGTATATTCCCATAACAAACTGTCTCTTTGATTTCGCAATAGTAGAAGTATTAATTGTTTTCTTAAATTCCATTACATGGAGTATCCATTTATCATCTAAGTCCAACTCAAATAAGAACTTATCCGGACATGACTTTGCATATTTTATGTTTTCATCCAAATATGGTAAAGTATTTTTCTCCGGATCGTTAAAAATTAGTGTACAATTCTTAAGTTTGCATATCAGGTGAACTTTCCCCTCTTTTTTCTTTTCTTTTAATTCTACCTTTCCATTTTCAACTATATATTTTGAACTATTAAAGTATTTCAATTTATCTACAACGTGTTCTGGAAGCATTTTATTTTTCCTCATCACATATAATATCTGAAACCGCCAATGTCTGATTCAATAGATTATTCAATGCATTCGAAAATGAATGAACTCTGAATTGATTATTATCAGGAACAATTTTTTCAACTTTAGTCTTGCCTGATATATCTGTAAATTGATATATAGAAATTTCATCTATACTTATTAAATCATCACTATATAATCCCATCTGATTCAATATAGCTCTATTTTCATCATAATGTCCATTTAGCTGACACATATTATTGATATGCTGAATAATAATATCACTATGAGTCGATGCAACAATATTAATTCCTGAATTCACCATACGTATAATCAACCGTGCCATCTGATATTGCAACTGCGGATGCAGACACATTTCCGGTTCCTCATAACATATTTCCTTTATTGTTCTTGAATATCTTAACAATAATATTAAAGGAGCCAATTCTGTGACTACGCCCGAAGTAGCTCTCAATGGAATTCCACTATCCATACCTTTTGGAATATATTGAATAGTTCCACTATTATTATCTATACATTCAACACGACCATTTGCCATATTGTCATTGATCCACTCTATTAAATTCAGCCGTGAACTTTCTCTTGTATTATAATTCAAATCATCAATTGTATCCAGGAAATGAATTATAGGCTTAGGAAACGGTGAGACTTCCGCTGACTTCATTGCTATGCCATTTCCTATTTGCCAATCAAACGCCCTCTTTCTTCCCACTTGATTTATCGTATTCTTTGCCAACATAAATCCTGTACGTGCTGCTGGAAGATAAAACGTTGAGCCTGGTGCTAAATTATTTTTTAAAAACCCACTAATCATTTGTGTTATAATTCTGCTTATAACTTTTTTATATGGAAGTTCTGAACTAAACACAAATCGCATCCACAACTCGTCACTTTCATAAAT
>OLIR01000628.1_pt1 | contig 13940 bp, 10 predicted proteins | sample 1609741 | NCBI WGS metagenome assembly OLIR01 (sample SAMEA4350169, study PRJEB24818) | metagenome | biome: human; feature: gut; material: faeces | place: Denmark | collected 2013-09
ATTATATCCATAATAACCAGGCTATATGTTTCATCGAATTTCTTTAAACCGTCCACACCATTTACAGCAATATCGACATAATATCCCTGTAATTCTAATAATATCTTTATTCCATTACGAATTGTTTCATCATCCTCGACTATTAATATCTTGTACATCTTATATCCTCAACTTTGATTAAATTCAGTAAAAAATCCATATATACTTAAAAAGCAGTTATCCCTCTATCATTTAAATATTCATATATCTGATCATATGTCACCAGCGATACATTTCCCATTTTTCCGGCTTCCTCAATACACCCTTGGGTAAATCCTTTTTTTGCGAATAAAAATAAATGGACATTCTCATATCTAAATAATCTGCTTCTCTTTTTCAGCTTTTCGAGTACTTTTACATCCACATTTTCATTTATCCACTTACATTCTCCAAACAATGCAGTGCTTTTATCCTGATCACCCATTATATCAATTTCTGTCTGTATTCTCTCTTGTGGATCTGTTCCCCACCATCGTCCAAGATTGCTAAATTCCACAGGTGCTTTCCCATCAAGCAGCAATTTCCACAGATACTGCATACATATTTCTTCAAATATCCTGCCCATATAATCTGACAGATTGGGAGCAATTCTTTTATACGCAAGTTCTGTTGCACCTCTGCTAATGATAGAATTATTATCAGGTATAAACCGATACCAGAATCTAAACATATTATCAGCTATTGCATATATTGATTTTCTGGACTCCTTTTCGCCATATGGAGTTTCTTTCCGTATTAAGCCAAGATTAATCAGATTTTTCATATACTGTGAGCATACACTTGTCGTTTCGCCTATCTTGGTTGCGATTTCCGACATACGGGAGCTGCCTGTTGCTACTGCTGTTATTATTGCATTATATACAGCAGGTTCACGGACTTCCTGCTTTAACAGATTTTCAGGTTCCTCAAATATTGCCGATGCTGGGTTGAGGAACACATTTTTTATATTATCCTCTACACTCATGCTGTCATTCATCTGTAAAAGATATTGTGGAGTACCACCAACAATACCATATATCAGAGCCATATCCTCTGCTGAAAATCCGTTGAAATATTTGCAGCTATCCTCAAAATCAAACGGAAGTATTTTCATCTGGGCAGTTCTTCTGCCATACAAAGGCGCCTTATACGCCAGCACATTATCTTCCATGTAAGACATAGATGAGCCACATAATATAAGCATCATTTTAGAATTATCTTTATTTTTATCAATAAGCATCTGCAAGGTTGAAGCCATGCTTTTCGAAGCTTTTGCCACATATGGATACTCATCTATGACAAGCACAAGTCTTTCATTTTCACATAATTTAAATACATATTCTATTGCAGCCTGAAATGACACGAATGAAGTCCCCGGCATTATTCCTGAAGCATATTCCATGATTGCCTGACTAAAGTTCTCCAGATTCTGCTTTTCGTTGCTCTCTACTCCCATAAAATATATTGCTTTTTTATCCTGTATAAAATGGCTTATGAGAGCTGTCTTCCCCACTCTTCGTCTGCCGTAGATTACTGCGAATTCAAATTTATCCGAATTATATAATCCGTTTAAAGTTGCAAGCTCTTTTTCTCTTCCTATAAACATAGCTCTTCTCCCTCCATTTCTATACACAATATTTTATTACTTATATATGGTTTAGTCAATCGTAATTTAGTTAATCATAAATAACCAAATCGTAAATGATTAAATATTCATCTTTCATTTCGTATACACAAAAAAGACAGCCGTCCCGGTCCCCACCGGTTCAGCCGTCTTTATAATAAATTTCAATGTTATACTTTTATATTTTACTCTTATTTATACTTTTTTACTAACTTTTATACTTGTTTGGATTTAGCATCTACTGCTGTGCAAGCACTGCCTGTACCTCTGCCTCTGTAGCGCATGCCATTACCTTGTCTGCCAATGCCTTGCATTCTGCCATGCTGCTGTCTGCGATGGTCTTTCTGGTCTTGAGCACACTTGTGGCACTCACTGAGAACTCATCAAGTCCGAATGCGAGTAACAGCGGAATAAGCTTTGGATCAGCTGCTGCCTCTCCACACATGCCTACCATGATTCCCTCTTTCTTACCGCACTCGATGATACGCTTGATTGCGCGAAGCACTGCCGGATTGAAGGCTGAATAAAGGTATGCTACCTTTGAGTTTCCACGGTCTACTGCCATTGTGTAGCCTGTCAGGTCGTTTGTTCCGATACTGAAGAAGGCTGCCTCTTTTGCAAGCACATCTGCCATCATGCAGGCTGCCGGTGTCTCCATCATGATACCAATTTCGAGGTTCTTGTTGTATGCAATGCCCTCTGCATCAAGCTCTTTCATGATGTCAGCTACCATTGCCTTTACACTGCGAAGCTCATCTACGCCTGTCACAAGCGGAACCATTATCTTTATCCTGCCGAATGCACTGGCTCTCACAAGTGCACGAAGCTGTGTATTGTAGATGTCTGTTCTCTGGAGACAGAATCTGATAGCTCTGTAACCTAAGAATGGGTTGTCCTCTTTCTCAAGGCCCAGATATGGGATTTCCTTGTCGCCTCCGATATCAAGTGTACGGATGATGACAGGCTTGCCCTTCATTGTCTCAGCTACTGATTTGTATGCCTCAAACTGCTCTTCCTCTGTAGGAATTGTATCTCTGTCCATGAAAAGGAACTCTGTACGGAAAAGTCCTATTCCCTCTCCGTCACACTCTACAGCTTTCTTTGCGTCCTCAGGCTTTCCGATATTGCATACAAGCTCTACCTTTGTGCCGTCTGCTGATACTGTCGGCACACCCGCAAATTTCTTTAAGAGCTCTTTCTCTTTTTTGTATTCCTCAAGCAGCCCAGCGAATTTCTGCTCTGTCTCAGCGTCAGGGTTTACGATTGCCTCTCCGCTTGTTCCGTTGAGTACCACTCTGTCACCATTTTTGACAGCTGTGCAGATTCCGTCAATACTGAGAACTGCCGGGATTTCCATTGCTCTCGCAAGTATTGCTGAGTGGGAGGTTCTGCCACCCACCTCTGTGAGTATTCCTGCGATATTCTCTGCCACGATACCTGCTGTCATGGATGGTGTCAGGTCATGTGCCACGAGCACTGTGCCTGCCGGAGCTGCTGAGATATCGTAATCCTCGATTCCAAGCAGAATCTTAAGGATTCTGGCTTTGATATCCCTGAAATCTGTTGCTCTCTGCTGCAAAAGCTCATCAGGTATCTGTGCAAATATCTCTGCTGTCTGCTCAAGCACCTGGTCGAGCGCCTTCTCTGCCGTGATTTTCTCACTTACTATGAGCGCTGTAATCTGCTCCTCTATGGTCGGATCCTGAAGCATCTGGATATGTCCGCGAAGGATATCCGCATCCTTTGCTCCGACTGTCTTTTCCATTCTGTCTGCCATGGCGTTTGTATCATTTACAAATTTCTCAATGGCTCCCTGGAGACGTGCGATTTCAGCGTCTGTATCTGTAATTTTCTTATTCTCAATCACTATCTCATGCTCTTCGATAATGACCACATTTCCGATTCCGATTCCTTCTGAGCCGGCGATTCCTTTGTACATATCACACCTCCGATTGACTTTGCTGGTTGATTAATCTCCGAAGTTGTCTGCCTCGAGCTCTTCCATCTTTGCAAGTGCTGCTTCCTCGTCAGCTCCCTCACACTCGAATGTAATCTCTGCATCCTTCTTGATGCATGCTGCGATGATGTTTACAAGGCTCTTTGCGTTGATTCTCTTGTCGCCGAATACGATTGTTACATCTGAATCAAACTTGCCTGCCTCTCTTGCGATAACTCCTGCAGGTCTCATGTGAAGTCCCTCTGCTGCTTTTACTACCATTGTCTTGCTTACCATAGTTTTGTCCTCCTGAATTTAAAATTATTGGTTTGTTTATTTCGCTCACACATATGATTAACTGTATCGCCCTCTGCTATTCATCAGCCTGTCATATGTCCGTTGCTTTCTATGGTTTTATTGTACTGTGCGGTATGAGTTTTTTCAATATTCCCCAAAATGCAAAATTGCACCATCTCTGGTGCAATTTTGTATTAATGTGATATTCAGTTCCACCCCAGCTCTTTCCGGATAGCTGCACAAAGCTCATGAGGTGAAGCAGCCTCCCTGAGCCTGTCAGTCGCTCCATTTTCATTCAAAAGCTTCGTGAAGTCATGGAAAAATGCCTTTGTCGTGTTGACACTGTCAAAGTTTATCGCAAGCAGAAATATCATGTCTGCCATCCTCTCGCCCCACTCTATCGGCTTGTCGAGACGTATAACAAGTATCTGGCAGCGGTTTACATGCTCAGGCTTTCCGTGCGGTATGGCTATATTGCAGCCCACAGCGGTTGCCTCCACCTTCTCACGCTCCAGTACATCCCTCGCAAACTCGCTCTGCACTATTCCTTTGTTTATGAGAAGCTGGCACGCACGCTTTAAAACATCCTTGCGTTTTTTCGCCTTTTTCTCAAATATAATAAATTCCTCCGACAGCATCTGTGAAAACTCGCTGACCTCCGCGCTCTGGCCGGTCATGAGCTCAAAGCACTTGTTTCTGATATTTTTCTCATCCTGCGCACTGATTAGTGGAGAAACATACAAAAATCTCATATCCTTGTGGATATCTGCCTGTGTGTCTATGGTCGAGAGTATGAGGTCACAGTCATACTCGTCAATATGCTCTATGCGGTCTGACGACAAAATGCTTACTATCCTTACATCCGGCACTCTGTTTTCTATTTTGCCCGCTATTATGCTGCCGGTCGCATAGCCTGCCGCACCGATTAACACTGCGCGCACTGTCATAGGATTTCTGTGCAGGGCTCCGCCCACCTGCAAGGCAATAAATGCTATCTCATTCTCGCTCGGCATGGCACCTGTGTACTTTTCGTAGTATCTCGATACTGTAAAGCATACCGTAAAGAGACTGGCATACGATTGTGTGATATCGGAAAGAAACGGATTGTCTATCTCTATGCCAAAATGAGTCCTCGCAATGGAGCCCGGCAAAAAGCTACGCATGCTCTCACGTAGAAGCTCATTTTCAATCAGATTGGCAGCGAGAAGATTTGACAGATACACTATCATCTCATCCTCTATGCTAAGCGCCTCCTCACAGGACATGACAACGCGGTTTTGTCCCTCGGCACAGGAAAAAAGCATTGCCAGATACATGATTTCAGGCTGTGAGAGGCTGATGCCGTGATGTCTTTCCAGAAAGCCTGCTGCCTCCTTTGCCATGTTCTCATGCTCTGTCATTATGAATCCATTTTTCTGTACCTGTTGCTCTGTTTCGGTGCCCGCATCCTCATCACTTGCAGCATCACACATTCGGTTTGACAAATCTAACTCATCCGGTTTCAGCTCCTTCTCCACATCCACCCTGAAAAGCGCAATAGCTATGTACTCTGCCAGCATCTGAAATGTGTAATCCGTAAAGATGATATCAAAGCGTCTCTCCACATGATGTATCATGTCAACCGCCATCGACAGATTTACGCTTCTGAAATTATTTGCTATCACCTCGGCCGCGCGTCTTGAAAGCCTGTGGTCATCGGTCTTGATAACCTGCTTATCACTGATTGGATACCTGCAGAAATGCCTCATGGCTTTTCTGATATCAAGCTCACTGCCTGTCGCATATATTCCGTAACCCGCCGTTCTGTGCACCTTAATGCCAAAGAGCAGAAGCTCTGCGTCAAGCTCATTTATATCATCCATGATGACATTTTTGCTGACGTTTAACTCCTCCGAAAAAAGCGCATACGTGTATGTATCCCAGCCACTTAGCAGAATATACGATATGTAGTTCTGTCGCTTCTTCTGCGATACTGCTGCCGATCTCCTTCCTGCCACATCCAGAATCTTTCCTATCTGTGCATCACTAAAGCACGGCTTCATGCCTTTGCCCGGCTTTCTGTCGAGCGTCATAGAGTTTTGCTCACAAAAATCAGCCACCTCCTTCAGATATGTCTTCACACTTCGCTCCGACATACCTGTGGACGCAGCAAGAGCCTTTGATGTGACAAGCTCATTGTTGTGCTCTGCCAGCTTTTCAATTATCAATAATCCCTTTTCTGAAAGCATAAATCAAAGTTCTCCTGATTATACGTAATTTAACAATTCGACCGGTTCATCTATCAGATTTGTTGCACCATGCTCCTTCAAAAACTCTACGTCCCTGAAGCCCCATGTGACAGATACGCACTCCAGACCTGAGTTTTTCGCTGTGGCGATATCCACATCGGAGTCCCCCACATAGATTGCTTCATCTGCACTCACCTGAAGCTCTTTAAGTGCCTTCTGCACCATATCAGGTGCCGGCTTTTTGCGTATACCCTCTTCCTCCATCTCGCCGACTGCCGATGTCATATACTCCTTGAAATAAAGCTGATTGAGCTCCTTTACCGCCGGGTCAAGCTTGTTTGAAACAATAGCAAGCTTTATGCCGTTTAATTTAAGCTCCTTTAAAAGCTCCATGATTCCATCATAAGGTGCTGTATTGTCATTGCAATGAGCCTCATAATATTCCTTGAAATCCGAAAATGTCTTTTCAAACTTTGGATTGTCTGCCCCCTGTGGCACTGCGCGCTCCATCAGAAGCTTTACACCGTTTCCCACAAATCTGCGCACCTCGTCGAGTGTACGCTCCGGCATGCCATTTTGTTTCAATGCATAGTTTGTTGCATTTTTTAAATCCTCAAGTGTATAGAGAAGTGTTCCATCAAGGTCGAAAACGACCGCTTTTTTACGGTTTTCCTCCTCACCCTTTGCTATATGTGTCTTTTCAAATTCTGTCTTGCTTATCATATATGCCTCATTCCTGTCATCATTTGGCAGAACCATAATATCTCCAGGTCTGCCTGATATATAACTGCTGTCATCCTTATTCTTAAATAGCTTTACCTTGTGCTTTAGCACAAATGCTCTTGAAAAATCCTCCTCAACAGGTATGCACACTCTGGCATGTGCCATTCCATCCACTATAGTCTCCGTATCCTTATTCTTGAACTTCGGGACATAATCTGTCTGTTTCACAGTAAACCGCCAGTCCTTGTATATCCTGAAGCTTTTGTTCAGCCTGTCCAGATTTAAAATCCGTACACTGCCGTCTTCTCCTATTATGACTACCGTATCTTCACTAACCGGTGTGGAGATATCCCCCTTAGCTGTCCGCACTCCCATGCAGCAGCCCACAGGCAGTATATCCTTTGCAATGATACATCCCATCGGTATCGGGCGTTTTTTATAATCCACTTTTTTGAAGCCACTCGTATCAAAATCTTCTCCGTAAATTATCTTTGTATCGTTTAAATAATCAAAAATCCTCTCTTCCAATAATGATTTGATTGCAGAATCCGAAGGACGTTTGTGTGTACCATCGCTGCTGTACTGAAATCTTGGTGTCACGTCTTTTTCTTTGCAGTAGACATTATAGCTGTCTATCAGCAGATCCATCGGAATAAATCCACCGGCCTTGTAATAATGCCCTCCGCCTGAGCCTATGTCCCTGCACACTTCCTGCGCCATTTCGCTTGCGCTCACCTCTTTTATACAGCTTCTAAACGAAAGCTTCACTCCATTCTTAATCACTGAAAATACCATACATATGTCAATAGCATCCACCTCCAGCACAAAATCGCTTATGATGCCGAGTACATTCGGGTCACATGCCCCTGCCTTTACGATCGCCAGACGATATTCCTCTATATAATCGCGCCCCAGCAATGCTGTTGCGGCTATGTCCAGCTCCTCAAGTGACATGTTGGCATTTCGGAATTTGGCCACTATAGTGTTGTCAAAATCCGCCTCATCGCGCAGGTCCCTATCAAGCGAATGTGTTATCTCGGTAAATTCTCCGGTGTCGGTGTAAAGTCCATAATACAGTGCTGTTGCCAGGTTTCGATTTATCTCTACGCCCTCCTCACGCAGCATATCCCACACAATTGTCGCACATGAGCCCATATAGCTCATGACACGGTTCATAGCAGGAAGCTCTCCCGATACTCTGTGGTGATCTATGACAGCTACATTTTCTGCCTTGAAAAATGTGACATTCCCACCACCGTACTGACAATCGACAGTCACAAGCAGCTGCGGATTGTCTAAAAAATCCACATGCTCTATCGGTATGCCAAGACTGTCTACCATAAGCACCAGATTGCTCTTGTGTATGATATTCCTGCCTCCGTATACAAGTCTGGGACTTTTTCCATTCATCCTCAGATATTCATAGACTCCAAAGCCGCTTGCCAGTGCATCTGCGTCCGGATTATCATGACATTGCACAATTATGTTATCAAATTGTAATAAATCACTTAGCTTCATTATTAGCTCCCTGAATAGTTATATTAATTCATTTTCTCATATGTGTATTTATGGCTGCTTCAAATCATCACATTATTTCAGGTACGGAAACAACAGTGAACTTCTGTCCTTCTCGTCAAACATCGAATTGTACTGCAGGATATTGTATGCCTTTATCCATTTTGCCTCGTCTCCTGTTGCGTCATCCACATGCATAAAGCACTCATTCTTTTTCGAATAATAGCCCCTTGAATTTATGGCCGGAATCTTCTCCATCAGCTCTGCGAGGAACCGGTTGTATGCCGGCAGATCTATGTTGGCTCTCTCAAGCGTCAGTGTGGACAGATAGTTGAGGCTCGTCACATCAACTTTCTGTGCATCCGTCTCGTAATTGGTCCATATGAAAAACGGCACCTTGTACAGATTCTCAAGTTCCTGCTCCGTAAGTCCGGAATTGCCCTTGCCATTTAAAAGCTTGATAAAATCATTGCACAGCCCCGGCTGGTGGTCTCCAAAAAACACAATCTCTACCGGGTCATCCACACCCTTAAAGTATGTGATGAGATTTTCGAGTGCCTTGTCACTTTCATTCAAAAGTGACAGATACTGGTTCGCATCGGTGTATGACGCTCCAACCTTGTAAACCTCCTGGTTGAAGTTGTCATATCTCTCACCGTAGCCACCGTGGTTTTGCATCGTGACTCCCATGATGTAAAGCTTCTCGTCATCGCTCTTTTTCTCGTAGCGGTCAATGATCTTATCATAGAGCTCCTGGTCAGTGATATATTCCCTTAGTATCTTTGTCTGGTCAAAATCATCTATAAAGTAAGTCTCATCATAGCCCAGATGCGGATAAACCTTGTTCCTGCTCCAGCCTGTCGCATAGTACGGATGCATCGCAACCGTCGTATAGCCGATATTCTTCAAGTTTGAGACTATGGAGGTCGGGTCATCATTTATATACTGCTGATAAACCACCGAGCCGTCCGGCAGAAATGCCATCGAGTTTCCTGTCTCAAATTCCCACTCAGAGTTTGGCGTCTTTGCACCGTACACGGACGAAAGAGCATAGCCTTTAAGCGTATTTTCACTCAGAGAATCCATAAACGGCGTAACCTGCGTGTTGGTCTCAAAATCTCCCACCACCGACAAATCCGCAAACGACTCATTCATGATAACAATGATTGTCGGATTTTTCGCATCAGACTGCGAATATGAGCTGTCCGTTTCCTTGAAATTGCCCGCTATCTTGTCAACTGCTGCCTTGCTGTAGCCATCAGGTGCCTTCACAAAGCTGTCCCTTATGCCGAGCACAAAGTTCAGCAGATAGCCGTTTCTGTACGTGCCCTTTTTCTCCCAGGTCTCGGTGTTCAGTGACATGGAATTCATGATGACATACAGCACGCATATTATTGTGAGAAGAATCGAAATAATCCTCATATGGATAGCCGACTCGAACTGCACTTCTATACGCCTTACCAGCATGATATACAAAACAGCCGCCAGAATCACATATAAAAACTTGTAGTCTATGACGAATTTGTATTTTGTCACGACGGAAAGTCCTGTTCCCGCTGACTTCAAATCCGCATACGTAAACTCATTGCCACGAAATTCATAGACAAAATAATCTATAAACCCAAACGCAAGAATGGCAATTGATGCTATGGTACATGTCAGCCTCGTGTTGTTTGTGATAAAAAGTATTACCAGATATATGGCGAGCGCCAGAACCATATTCACCACGCATACCATATCGGTGGTTTTCACAAAGTCCTCATCCGTCAGCAGCACATACTGCACCGAAAAAACAGATAGTATCGCTCCGATGACAAGCAGTATCGCAGCCCAAAGCCACGACAGCTTCACCGGAAGCTCAAGCTTCACATTTACAAGTCCAAAATATACTGCCGCAAACAAAAGAATCACCCACCAGCTTGCCGATGTAAAGTAACCTACCAGCGCGGCCGCCACTGCTGCAATTCCAAAATGTATGTTGTTTTGTTTTGTTATCTCAAATTTGATGCTCATTTCTGCCTCTTAATATTGCCTCTTAATGCTTCCTCTAAATGTTGCGATTTGATTTTAAATTATATTTTCTAATTAGCAAAGAAGTCCTCAATTTGACTGTATATAATGTGCATCAGATTTGTTCTTGCCTCAACGCTTGCCCACGCAATATGCGGTGTGATAATCAGCTTGTTTGAATCCTTTATCGCACGGAGCGGATTGTCCTCGCTCATAGGCTCCTGCGCCAGCACATCAAGACCTGCCGCCGCCAGCTCTCCATCCATAAGCGCCTGTGCCAGATCCGCTTCATTCACTATAGGACCTCTGCCAAGATTTAAAAATATCGCAGATTTTTTCATCTTTTCAAATGCAGCCTTGTCCATCAGACCAAGTGTATCATCCGTAAGCGGTGCATGCATCGACACGATATCAGACGTGGCAAGCAGAGTATCAAAATCCACCCTCTCATAGCCCGGCTGTGAATTTCTTCCTGAGGTAGAATAATAAACCACATGACAGCCAAAAGCCTTTGCGATATCAGCCACGCGTCTTCCGATATTTCCAAGCCCCACGATGCCCCAGGTCATACCGCTAATCTGGTGAAACACATTAGAAAAATGCGTAAACGACGTATCACCCACATATTTCTCGCTCTTCACATAATCATCATAATATCTCAGCTTCTCAAGCAGGTAAAATAGCAGTGCAAATGTATGCTGCGCCACGGTCTCTGTAGAATACCCTGCGACATTTCTCCATTCAATACCTCTTTTTGCCAGATATTCTTTATCCAGATTGTTTGTGCCTGTTGCAGTCACACATACGAGCTTTAAATTTTTTGCCTGTCCTATAGATTTCTCATTTACCTCGACCTTATTTAAAACAATCACATCAGCATCCCTTGTGCGCTCCGCTGCTTCCTCTGTTGTCGAAAAATCATATTTGACAACCTCCCCGAGCTTGTCATATTCGGAAAGGTCGATGTCGTCACCAATTGTTTTGGAATCTAAAAATACTATTTTCATGGTTTGTTTCCTCTGTGCTATATATTTATTTGTTTTAATTTCTATTTTTAGGGGACTTCGCACTTGCAGGCTGTGATGGTGCGCCAGCATATGGTATATTCCTCAGAAATATATGAAGTCAGCCACAAAAAATGCATCCGGATAGTCTGTTTTATCAGTCTGCTTTTTATCGTCACCGAAGGTTAATGGAACTTTGTGGCAGTTCATATATTTCTTCGGAACACACCATATGCCAGCGGTAATGCAGGTTTGCGTGTGCGAAGTCATCTCAATAATTATCTATATTTATCACTATTTATTGTTATTTGACAATTTTAATCTTTATTTGCCAATGTTTATGATTACTAAAAATACAGCTTGCTTTAAATACCATAATAGCATTAACATAATAGTATTAGCGCAATTTATAAATGTAATCATATGTTCATTTCATACATATAAATATATTTATACCACATTTCCGGAAATAAAACCACTGTATCAGTATTTGATTAAACAAAGCTTAAGAAAGCCCGCCATATTAATGATAAATTTCATCAATATGGTGGGCTTTAACTATTCTGTGTATCTCTCTTATGTTGGCATTTTATCTCACAGAAAATTTGTAATCTGTCTCTGTGTGGTATGTATCGCCAGCCTTTGTAACAGGTGTACTGAAGTTGGTCTCATTTATTGAGTTTGGATAGAACTGTGTCTCGAGGCAGAATGCATCGCGGTTATTGTATTTGACTCCGCCCTTGCCTTCTTGTCCCACGATAAAGTTGGCAGTATAAAGCTGGATTCCGACACAGTCGGTGTATACCTCCATCTGTATGCCACTCTCAGGAGAGTATGCTGTTGCGACCTTTTCTACTCCCGGAGCGGTCTTGTCTATTGCAAAATTGTGATCATATCCACTTCCATAGTGAAGCTGTGTATCATTTGCCTCGATATCTCTTCCGATTGGTTTAGCCTCTGTAAAATCAAATGGTGTACCCTCAACCGGTGCAATCTCACCTGTAGGAATAGCCTTGGAATCCTTTACAGGTGTGTAATGCTCAGCATTTATCTGCAATGTGTGAGTGTATACGCTTCCTGATGCATGACCGTTCAGATTGAAATAGCTGTGGTTTGTCATATTGAAGGTAGTTGTCTTATCTGCCCTTGCATTGTATATAATAGCAAGTGCATTTTCTTCTGTTACCTTAAATGTCACATCAACGACTGCATTTCCCGGGAAGCCCTGCTCCAAATCTGCATCCTCTATCTCAAAGGTAATCTCATCTGCCTTCTGCTCCTTAACAGTCCAGAAGCGCTTAGAAAAACCATTTGAGCCACTGTGAAGACTGTTCTCATTGTCATTAGCCTCAAGCTTATATTCCACTCCATCAATATTAACCTTTGCATCAGAAATCCTGTTTGCATATCTGCCGACAGTAGCGCCAAAATAGCAGTACTCCTTCTCGTATGACTTCACATTGTCATATCCTAAAATGACATCTCTCTCATCGCCATCCCTGTCCTTTACAAAAATAGATACAACTGCAGCGCCATAGTCTGTCAAAAGTACTCTCAATCCAGCGCCATTGCTGATTTCGTAAAGCGATGCCTCCACTCCTTTTGATGTTGTACCGAAAGCTTTTTTACTCATGCCCCATATCCTCCTTTGGTTACATTACGTTTGTTGCATTTTTTGTAACTTTATGTTTGTTACATTTTGTTTTAGTACATTATGCTTTTTACATTATGTTCTGTTACTCTTTGCTTGGTAGCATTTTGATTGCATAATCGCGTTTTTCTTATTCTACGCATTCCTTTGTATTTTACTTCTTTTGATCGCATAAGTAAACTTTTTCGTGCAAATATCCGATAAAATATTTATAACAATTATTTAAGTGCGATTATACGTTCAAAATAAAACCTAAAATAATAGTAACTGCATAGTTATAATTAAAAATAATAAGAGGATTAACATGAGTACACGAGTAAGTTCAGCAACAAATCTTTCAGCAACATATTTTATGAGAAATTTTTATTCAAACAACCGCGATGCCATGAAATCATCCAAACGCAAAGAATATAGTATTACAGAGCTCGCTTACGATGATTCAACCGCCCTGCACCGCGCAGCTAAAAAATTAAAGAACTACAAGTATTCGGACGACGAAAATACCGATAACATCCGCGGAACAGTCATGGCTCTTGTTGACACATACAATAATTCCATTGATTCCGCCTCAAACAGCAGTTCAAGCTCCATGAAGCGTTATGCCAAGCAGCTCAAAAAGCTGGCAAGCAAATACACCGACGAGCTTGAGGACATTGGCATCACAATAAACAAGGACGGTACTCTGAAAGCTAATGAGGAACTTGTCAAAAAGGCCGACGCAGACACTCTTAATTCTCTGTTCGGAAATGACAATGACTTCACAAGCAGTCTGTATCGTGTCTCACGCCAGATGAGCAGCTCGTCATATGATGATTACTACACCTCTCTGCGGACAGGAAGCAATATAAATCTGACGGTGTAAATCTAACGGTGTTTTTTTATAATGTAATTTTAGCATTTCAACTGTAGAATTTCGACTTTGCAAAAGAATAAT
>OLIR01000634.1_pt1 | contig 13777 bp, 7 predicted proteins | sample 1609741 | NCBI WGS metagenome assembly OLIR01 (sample SAMEA4350169, study PRJEB24818) | metagenome | biome: human; feature: gut; material: faeces | place: Denmark | collected 2013-09
ATATTATAATCTTTCAGAGTTAAAAGTATTCTAATTAGTAGAAACTGTATGTTCTACCGGAATGCTACTATGTGTTATTTCTCAAAACAGTCCTCTACAAAGTTTTTACAAGCCATTCAGACAACTATACAATAATGTTTTTCGCTGTTTTTCCTATCACAAATTTCCTCTTAGTCCCGCAAGAACTTAGAAAGATGGGGCTGAAGGTGACATTCGTGAACAGTGCCGGTCAGGTAGAAACATGGGAATATCAGAACGGAACGTTCACTAATATTCTAAGTTGGACACAAAGTGGAGCACAGAAACTTTCAGAATTAGCAAAGACGAATGATGCCACCAAACAGAAAATAGGTGTCTATGGAAGTAAAAAAAGGAAATTCGATTGGCAATTCGGCGCCAGCTGGTATGTATCCAATGGTGTATTGGCAAGGTACGGTTATAATGCGTTCTACTCAGAACCCCTATGGTTGAATGCCGGAACATATATAATCGATAACAATCCCGGTAATGTACAATATTTCCTTTCCACGGAGTATCCTGATATAGGCATTAAAGCCGACATTGCGAATTTGGGACAATCGGTCACTTTATTGGAGCCGGCATATCTGATGCTCAACAATCCGACGGCCAACAGGGATATTTCAGAAATGACGATTGACATTTACGAAAGTGTTATGACGGAAATGCTGGAACAGCAACGAAAGGATATTACCGAAACTATGGTGCATACCCGGAGAAAAATCAGCTTGGTGGAAGGACTGGTACCCACCTTTAATGCTGCCGGTGCAGGCCTGACCCTGTTTGTTCCACTATATGACCGGGCGGATAGAGAGTTATATATAGAGCTGCCGGAACTTTATTCCGCCGGAATACGCTTGTACAGAAATGGTATAAATGACTCGTATCTATCCCCCGTTTCAGAGAGAATTCAGATAAGAAAGGGCAGCTTCAAGGTGGATGTCGAAACGACGGGATTGGACATAATATTCTCTTATATGGGTAAGGCGGTTACCGAAGAAACCATGTTGGATATCAACAAAATCAGCCTATACCGTCTTGACCATATTGACATTGATATACAGAAAATAATTGGCGGCCAAATAACGAAAGATGTCAAACACCGTTTTACATTCAATGTTCAACGAAGCCCTTATATCAAGGATGATGCCCTTGTGCTGCCAAGCGCTTATGCATGGAAGACGGAATGGTATTATGTGAGGAAAGGTGTATATAAACTGGAAGGATTCAAAAACGAAGCCTTTCAAAATGCAGTATTGATACAGGCATGTGTTGAAAAAGAGTCGGATATTGCAGAGGGATGCAGGGGCGTGACTTTCCAATCAGTCCTGAAAGACGGCAACAGGTATATTTATGTAACAGAAGACGGATTCATACAATTGCCGGATAAGACCTATTCTCCTGAGAACTCCGGCGCTTGTTATATATATGACAGGATAACTGCTGTAGCAGGAGATGCCGAAACCTCACCTGACGGAGAACCTGTCGTTGTAGTTGATATTACGGACCGTTTTAGCGGATGGTTCATCCCCTCATACAATCCTAATTTAGTGACAACCGATGCCTACGCGGATGTTCTTCCCGGTGCAAGAATAAGGGTATCATTCAATGCAGGGTGGTATGGAACGGGCTTTTTCAGCTCTCGCCCTTCTGACATTGATACTGACAAAAAGAATTTTGGTCCGTTGACTCCCGGTGCTGTCGTCGTTGCGGATTTCAGTTATATGAGACTTAATTTCGCCAATATCAATAAAGTAACCGATGATATGATAAGGGAGCTTGAGATGAACCTGCATGTCACACTTGAGATTCCCAAAGAAAAGGTGATATTGGATAAAATAGAGGCGCCTAAAGTTCAACCGGAGAGCTTTAATCTTGATTTACCAAGATTCGGGCGTATCAATATTATAACGGATGAAGGTGATCCTCTATCTTTGTGGCCTGTTGATAAAAGTACGAAACACCATACCAGGATAGAATACGATGATGGAACAAACACATTTGAATGTTATTCTGACACATCCTATCAGGGAAGCAGTTCATTGGGATTGCCACAGAAGAACTTCAGACTGCGGCTGTATTCGGACGACGGGCTTACCCAAAAGAAGAAAGTGAAGTTCGGTTCCATGATTGAAACGAACCAGTTCAACCTGAAAGCCTTCTACACGGACATAACCCAATGCAAAGAACCGGTGATATACAGGCTGTGGCTTAAAACAAAGATGTCAAGGGACTTTGATGCACAGTTCCCTTGGTCAGACAATTTGAAGTTGTTCTCTTCCGTTACCGGATGCTATTACGGTTTTCCGGTGGAGATACGGGTAAACGGGGAATTTTACGGTCTTTCTTTCCTGTTGAACAAGAAAGACAAGGATAACTATCTTATAGACAGCAGTGATAAGGGATTACTTGTATGCGGTGAAACAAATGCCGCCGGTTTCTGGACAACCTATGACAGTACCAACTTTGCAGATGAGATAGACGACGAGATGTCGGAAACTACTGTATCCGCCATGAGGGATTTCATTGAGGAATTTTGTGCAAGGGACATATCCTATATCCGGGAACATGCTTCCGAAAGGCTGTATGTGGATGACTGGATTGACTATTACATCTTTCTTGAGGTTTTTGGAATTGTGGATAATTATGCCAAGAACCTGCTATTTTACAGTGGTGAGGACAAAATGAAGTTCAGTGCATTCCTGTATGATTGTGACTGGTCTTTCGGGTATAATGACAGGAGTGGAGTGGAATATAATGCCTTGACAATGAAAAAAGGGACAGCTCAGGCTGTCGACACATCATTTTTTGAGAAGTTTGTTTCAATTTTCTGGATAAGAATTGTAGAGCGGTTTAATTATTTGTATAACAGCGGTTTTATAAACTATGAGGCTGTAAAGCGTGAATTTGTCAATATTCAGTCCGGTATTCCATACTCCGTCTTTGCAGACGAAATGGAGAAGTGGCCGAAAAAGTTTGCCGCAATCACTGATACCCCCAGGTACGGGTATGCTCCTAAATTGCTTCTATGGTACAAAAAAAGAATTGAATGGTTGAAAAATAAACATTTTCTGCTTGGGAATGTGACTTATTTTTAAGAGTATTATTCATCCCGGACCGTGAAGTGCCGGGATGAATTTGTGTTAACCTTGTTGGAAAGTAGGATCAACCCCATTATCCAACACTTCAATACTGACTTCAAGACCACTTGTGTTTTCTGCGACTGAAATTGTATTAGCCCACCTTCTCGGCACATCACTTTCCACAATCAAATGGTCTCCCATATTAATCATCGTATGACAAGCCAAATGTATGGATGCAAGTGCCGTACATATATCCTGTACAGACATATCGTCAGTAGTGGCCACACTCCACGGCTTATTAGTGTATGAAGTACCTTCTACCTCATTGTCTATATTTTCGCTTCTGAATAATGTAGTGGTATACTCTTTAAGAGTAATAACTCCGTTGGTAGGAGCGCCTGTAAAAGAGATTTTTATTTTTTCTCTGGTGCCATAATCAGTACACACCTTAACCCCTTCACCGAAATAAGCACTCCCGACAAACGGGAATACAGGCTTAATCATAGATATATTATTTCTCCAGTTTTTAAGCAGAGAAGTATATTGCGTATTAGTATCAACGACAACAAGCAGCCCTTTGTCTGCATAATCTTTGATGGCATTTAAAATCCTCTCTCTGTCTGTCGTAGTAGCGGTATCATGGGCATACAGAGCAAGATGCTTTTTATACTTGACCGCTTCATCAAGTAAAGACAATGAATAATCTACCAACTCTGCATTATCCATTCCGTGCCTTGGGATGTACCATCTATTAGTGCTGGCAGTGATAAACCTGGCTTCACCGTTGAAATACCTCTGGCTGATTGTTCCGATGGAATAATTATAATACTTGGATAATATTACAGCACTATGGGCATCCATATAATTCTCCGGCGGACACCAGCCCTCGGTTTTCAGCCCTTGAGAAATAAAGTATTCTTTGGCCGATTTGATTGTATCTTCAAACTCAGCATCACTGAAGTTATTACTTCCTTTATGCGGGTTCCACCCGTGCGCTATAAAACCATTCCCGGCTTGTATTAACGACTTGAATTTCTCCTTGTCCTGGATAGACCTGTTTTTGTATATAAAGGCATTAAGGCAACAGGTAATTGGAATACCCATTGGGTTCGCCACGTCACACCAGGAAAAAAAGGCATCAATGTAATCCAGCATTATACTGACTGATGCTGTTTCTTGTAATGTCGGTATGTGCGTGTCTAATTTGTTTAACAACTTTATCTCTTTATTGGTCTCTTCTATTTTTTCATCAATAGTTGGAAAAGTGTATGATATAGATACAGTTGCATCCAAATCATATCCCTTATAAATTATATAAGGATAGTCAGATGGTGACGGCGCAACAATCTGTTTGCTGCCTGATTCAACCTTATTACTTCTGTATATCTCTTGTACCCCATCCGTATTATTATCACTTGACTTGCTGAAATAAACCTCAGTCCAAGCTGCTTTAGTATTAGCATAGTCAACATTCAAGGTACTGTTGTCAGGAAATGTATTCTCTAATGACTGAAACTGCATCTTAAATGGATATATATCAACATTTATCTCTTTGCCGCCAATACTATCCTGTATGCCCGAAATAATTTGTCTCTGCTCTTCTATTTTCTGATTAACATTTTCAGAAACCTTATTGATGTCGTCAAATATGTTTTTATTCTCACCGGCAGATATTGTCGTTTTAATACTGCTGTCATCTACTGCCTTAAAAAGTATATATGGATATTCTGACCTGTTAGGAGTTTTACCTGTTCTACTAATAGTTTCATGATTCATCCCTTTAACGACCAAATCAGGATGGAAGTATTGTTGGCCTTGATATGGAGATACAGACGAGAACGCCAAGAATATAGTTTGCTTATTCGGGTTATCAATGTGAATAGTACAATCTTTCCCTTCGGGGAAAATATTCTCAAGGGATTGCCAAACTGCCGATGGAGAAAGTTCTAATGTTATCTCTTTGTCGTAAGTTCCATCTATATCAATCTTATCGGTGTTTAAGTTGAATATATCATTATCAATTCGTTCAATCATTGCCTGATTGGGTATTTGCTTCCAATTGCTATCCTTAGTAAACGTCCCGCCCTGGAACTCCCATGTTTCTACTTTTCCATCTGAATTGATGAATGACACCTTCAGCCCGATATTTCTAAGTTCTTGCGGGACTTGGGCGATGGCGCTTTCCAGACTGTACTTGTTGCTTCCGTCGATTCCCGAAGTCGGATGCTGGACGGAAACATTATATTCGGTTGTCCGGCTATTGACAAGTTCCTTCCTGGCATAATCGGCAAGTTGTACGGATGGAGTGGATGGAATCTTACCCGTATTGGACCAGATTCCCGTCGCCTTACATTCATAGACTGTTCCCGGATATGCCTCACCCACCCATGCCGTGTCACCGGGAGAAGGAGACGAAAAGGAAGCCCTCAATGTCTTTTCACTGGTAAAATACCCCTTGAATTTGACATTGGTAGCTTTCAGTTTCTCAAGCTCTGCCGTTACAGCGGCAAAGTTTGCATTCAAATCGGCGGCCATTTCACCCCAATTTCCCTTACTTTTTATAGTATTCAGTCCCATATATTTATTGTCTTAATGATTTAATCAGATATACCGTCTGGCTTTTCATAAATACTGAAGACGGATCAAGCACCCATTTCATAGAGGCGCACAGTTCAAGGACATCGCCTTTTGCCAAGGAAATCTCATTCAGTTTATTCCCATTGGAATCATAAAGGAATGTATCGGAAGCAGGACGTATCTTGAATGTGGCATTGTTGTTTATCTTCAGGGTCATAATGTTAACTTCAGGAGATACGATCAGTGTCAGGAAAAAACCGCCGCCGGTAAATTCCGGTTCGTTAACCCCGATCTGGGTGCTGTTCGGCAACAGCACCTCGTATTCCCCGGTAGTGGCTCCGTTGAATATAAGGTCAAATACGTTGGACCTGCCGATATTATCGATGATGAAGTTCCGGATATATGATTTATCGGGAATGACCGTTGTCATGTCAAAGCCGGAAATCACTCCGAAAATAGTCATGTTATATCCCATAAGGGAACCCTTTTCCGTCACTTTCAGATTTCCCAGACTGGAACCGGCCTTCGCTTTCAGGATTCCGTTGATGCGAAGTTCGCCGTCAAGGAACTGCAGCAGGGGATCGTCATTGTTTATTTTACCTATCCAACCCGTTCCGTCCTCATTCAGGCGGGTTACCCCACCACCCAGGTCTATCATACCGCGGAAGTAGCCGCCGAGCGCATAAATATATCCGCGCATGAACACGTCTCCGCCATGTGAGACGACAAAATTGGCAAGGTTCGCCCATTCGCCGTCACTCGGGCTGTATCTCGGATTGTATTTCAGTTTCATGACAGTCCGGATGGCCTGCTCAAGTGTGCCTCCCGCCCAATAAGCCACGTCATCGTCATCGTTGTAGATACCGCTGATGCCCGCCGTTACCTGCCGCATCCGCCCATCCCTGTAGTTGCCGAGCATGATAAGGTTTGTCAGTATCAGTCCGTTGATGATCTCCGTGTCCGCATTACGGATGGCATCGGTTATATACGCCAGGGACTGGAACCTGGACACGGCTTCATCATTGTCCAGAATGGAGGCCTTCCAGGCTGTAGGGACAGTCCCGTGCTCCAGTTGCAGGTCATATACCGATGCCTCGCCGCCGATGGAGAACAAAGCTTCTCCGGAAAAGGAGAATGTAAAACGGCACGGTTCGTATGTGTCTGAAAGATTTCGGGTGAACCTGCTGCCGCCGCATCTTACCTCCACATTTTTTCCTTTCGCTTTAAAGGATACGGTATATTTTTCTCCTTCCGATACGGGAACTGCCTGTAAGAGTTTGCCGACAGATACCGATTTCCCGGACACGGCGGCAGGCTCGTTGGCGACCGATGCCGTTCCGCTCCAGTATTTCAGCTTGTCGCTATATAGTTCCCCGCCGGGATTCAAACCGTAGGAAACGTCCACCTCCTCAGTATCGTAATTGCCCGTAAATCCGCTGTTCCGCAAGAGGTTCACGGCACCGACCAACAGTCTGTTGATAAAATCCTGACTCTGCCTTGCAAGGTACAGGGCCTTTCTGATTTCAGCGGGAAGCCCTTCGTCCAGCAGACCGTTCACGTTCCGGATACTCTCGTCCAGGCTTTGTCTGTAGGATTTCCCGACGGTATTCGTACATTCGAGTGTGATCTCCGAGGGGGTATTCACCTTACGTGTGATACCGGTGATGCGCGTGTCGAGAAAACCTTCCGGGAAAAATTGTGTATTGAGCAGCCGGACACGGCTTCCAAGCCTGAGGCTTATCCCGTTCCTGTCAATATACACATGGTCCGTATCGGCCTTGTATACACCGTTATCCACGCTGTATTTGTCCATAAGCTCGTTGACGGCCAACTCAAACTCCTTTTCGGCCGCCGGATAATATTCGTCAGGCATACGGAAATTCCACGGGATGTACATATCTCCCACACGGGGAATGAGGTTGCCGCCGGGCAACTGTGTCCTTTCATCGGGGTAAATGTTGATGATTTCCCATTCCTCAGATTTCGCATCCCAGTTCGCTTCAAAGAAATAGCCGTTCCCGCCATCGTCATTTCCGGCACCGTTAAGGTCACCGCTCTGGAAAGATATATGCTTTACCAACCCTGCAATCTCATACTCGGCCGGATTGAACATCATCCCGCTGTCCTTGAAGTAATAGACCGTATACTTCCCGTTTTCGTTTTCTTTCTCCTCGCTGCGCACGGCGGTTACCGTTCCTGTGTACCGGGGATAAATACTCGTAAATGCGGCTTCCTCCGTATGTTCGTACAGGCCGTATCGGGTATTACGTTCAACATATCTGGAACGGTCCGGTAGCTGTAAGCGGGAAAAGCCATACCGTGACGCGTCGATATTCCTTGTGCTTCCCAGGGGGATAAGCCGGGTGAAGAACGGGGCATCCGTATCGTTTTCTGTACGGTCCATACTCGTGAGCCCCTGCCGGTATCCCAGTTCCACGCTTTCATCACGTTCGCAGCGTGTCATGTTCAACGTGTCCCCGTCCGACACCCACCATTCCGTCCCGAATACTTCCGCCTGCCTGTTCAGCGCTCCGAGTACCCACTCGTTGTTATATTCGATGTTGCGGGCAGCCCCTTCCGTAACCTTGCCTGTTTTCCATAAACGGCCGCCGATACGGTTCAGATTCTCCACAGCTCGGGCCAGATGGTCGGCGGGAGTGCCGAACAGGCTGAAGGACGGTTCGTACTGTCCGTCCGTCAGGTTCAGGTATTTAACGCGTTCCATGTCAGCCTCCGGACCGTAGAAACTTACATTGTAGCTGTAGGTCTGAAGATTCCTCATCCGGGGACGATATGCCTTTACAAGTGTATAACGCATCCCCATGAATATGATATAGTCGTTCACCTCGAGCGGAATATATTCCGGCAGGGTGAACGACAGGGAGAGTTCGGATTTCCGCATCAGAGCTTCCCGGTAGGTCGAACTGTCCGAGGGGGATACGCCCGTCTTCGGTTCACCGGACTGGTTATAGATTTCGAGTTCCATTTGAGCAGTCTTTAAACATCATTTAAAAGAGAACCGGTTTCGGTTCCCTAAACTTTATTTTCCATCTGGCTACGGCGGTTCCGTCAAAAGCATCGGTCAGGATATCGGCCGATGTGGCGGACTTGTAGTAAAGTCTGTATTCCGTGGATATCCCTTTCACCTGAAGGATGACCCAACCTTGCATGAGCATCTTCATCAGGGCAAGGCGCTTTGCCTCACATTCCGGGAGCGAAAGGGCGTACACGGACAGATACAGCGTCAGGTCGCGGGCCTTATAGCAAGGATCGGGAAGCGCTTCCGGTAGTTCCTCTCCGTTGCATTCCCGGAAATCCACCGCCGTATATTCCTTCATCTCAGGCGGCTTGAGCAGTTCAGCCACGTTCGTGCTGTCTTCCGGCCTGTCCTCACAGAGGAAGGCCGAATATTCCGTCCAGGCATCCTTGCCGTTAATTATCATATATCCTGTCAGGTCGTACATCATGACACTTTTATTCCGTTGTTTCTAAAATATTCCATAATCTCGTTGATACCTTCCAGATACCGGCAGTAGGCCGTATTCTCGGCAATGCTGACGAGCAGGTCGTGGTCTTCCTTCCTTGATTTGGCGAGCTCTTCCAGAAGTTTATGCATGCCGCTGGCATGATCCTGCAAGGAAGTAAACAGCCCTTCCAGAAGTGTGCCCTGTTCCTGTGTCATGGCGGTAAAGGCTCCGCCCCGTCCAGACTGCGATTCCGTCCCGTCACCCTTCCAGCCGAATATCTCCTTCATGGCATCCCGTTCGGCCAGCGCATCACTCACTATCGAATCCCAGGCCTCTTTCAGCATGTCATGTTCCGCCTGGTTCAGTACACCGGCAGCTTCGGTAACCACCTGTGTCCTTTTGCGTCTCAGTCCCGACCATCCCGTCCGCCATTCCGTTTTTTCCTCCATGGCTTCGGCAAACGAATCGTACCATTCCTTGATACGTTCGTTATAGCTTTCCGAGAGCATGCTGTTCAGCATGGCCTTCTGCATATATTTCTCGAAGTTGTCGGCAAAATCCGCCGTGCTGCTGTCCATATCCATGAGCATGTCCAGAAAACTGCTGCGCACATTCTCGAAAGAAATGCCCGTCATGGCTTCCTTGCGTGTTTCCTGCACTTCCTGCCAGGCTTCCTCGCTCTCGATAATCTGTTCCAGATATTTGCGTGTGTCCTCATGTAATTCACTCCAGAAGCCGGTGGCTTCATCACGCAGTTCCACCAGTTTCTCATAGCTCAGGTCAAAGAGACCGGTCATACGGCCGTCGGCCACTTTGGAAAAATCGCTTCCCAACACCCGGCGCGCCTGTTCCCATGCGGTAGAGGATATGCCCTCCCTTTGCTTCGTTCCGTGGGAAGCCTTGGAACCGATACCGAGAAAACCCTTGCTCGCCCCGGCATTCAGATATGCCTTTCCCATCTCACGGGCGTATTCTTCCTGTTGCTGCAGGAGTTCTCCGGCTTTCTTGTAGGAATTATTGGCATTCGCCAGCGTATCGGTCTCCATGGATGCCACCAGTTCCTTTTGTTTGGCGATGACTTTGTCAAGCACCGCCATATAGCTTTCATAACGCTCCTTTGCCTGTTGGTAACGTCTTTCGGAACGCTGGCCGCCCCAATCCGTACCGAAAAGGCTGCCCAATGTCTTGACAAAGCCGCCGGCTGTATTCACCACTCCGCTTATCATGCCGCCGATGTCACCCGAAAGCATGGAGTTCGCAAATTGGCCGATACCTTCCGACATGGTATTGAAACCCTCTATCACCCGCTTGGCATTCTCGTCCACCGACACTCCGACCCCTTCCAGCATACTGACGACATCATCGGCCGCCTGTCCGTAGGATGACATTTCGCCCGCAACCCCCTGCAGGCTCTGAGCCATTGCCGTACGTTTCCTGCGGCGGTTTTCCTGGGCCTCAGTCAGTTTCTTCTCTGCCTGCTCCTGTGTCAGCAGTCCGGTGACGAGCTTGCCCGTCTCATCCCTGTACAGACCGGTGATAACCTTTCCGCCCGCCATGACGGTGTTCAGATCCTCCTGCGCCTTTTGGACAGTTTCCTGGGCGTTGGCGTATTCATCCATAGACCGTTTCAGTTCCCGGAAGGGCTTGCGGTCGGCAAGCTTCAGGTCGATATTCGTCAGTGCGTCCTGCAGCTGCTTCAAATCCGACGGGCGTAGTTCTTTGGCCGCCCCGCTGATGTATTCCTTCAGCTTGTCGCGAAGTGCGGAGAGCGCCTCCGTACTTTGAGTGTCCAGATTGCCGAACACATCAGCGAGGTTGACGGTCTTCTTGAACTCACCGAAATCCAGCTCTTTCAGTTCGTCCTCGCGCCGTCTTTTCAGCATGGCCTTTTCACCTTCGGTTTCGGCGGCGGCAATCTTCAGGGCATAATCCTGTGTGATTGCCAGCCGTTTCTCCTGGTAGCTGCCATACTCCCTGTTGTAGTCTATCCACGCCTGCCGGTCCTTTTCCCAGAACTGCTTCTCCTCTTCGTAGACTTCCTGCATATACTGCACACCGGCAATCACACGTTGTGAGGAAGCGTCCTGCCTTATCCGGCCGGCCTCCCCGGGGGCTACCGGGTTGCCGGCCTTTTTCGATTTCTCCAGCCTGGAGAGCAGCTCCCGTTCTTCCTTGTCGATGGCGGCAAGTGTCTGCTCGTATTCCTGACGGAGCAGTGCCTTGCGTTTGGCGCTGCCTTCCGCCATCAGGGCGATACGGGCATCCTCCAACTTGCGTTGTGCACGCAGGCGGGCGTCGGAAAGAGCATCCTGATAGTCGGAAGCATTCCTGCCACCGTCCTTGTTTTTCTTTCCCGTAATGGTTTCCAACTTTTTCTCCTCGGCTTCTATTACTTTCATGGCCGCCTCATAATCCTCCTTGTTTGTGAGTTTCTTCAGCGCCTTGCGTTTCTCCGCTATGCTGTTTTCCAATTCTTCCACCGAACCGGAAACCACGGTATTGATATTTGTCCCCTCCTTGATACGGGCGGCTTTATCCTGAAACTCTTCCGCACGTTTGAGGGCGTCCTCTTCCGCATCATAGATGTCCTTGAGCATTTTGTTGTAAGCCACTAAAGCAGGGTCGCTACCGAACTGGTCGGTGGAACCGCCGCCGAAGAACTTGTGGATTTTACCGCCGGCACCGAACCATGGGCGGTGGGATTCCACACCTTCCGCTTTCAGCTTGTCGGCCTTATCGCTCTCCTCTACAGCCTTGTCAAGCCATTTCCGGGCCTTCTGCTCCAATACGAGAATCTCGATATAGTCGGAACTCTTTTTCATAAGCGTATCGTACCATTCGCTCAATGTCTGGTAGTAGCCGAACGTTTCACCGTATGTACGGTTGAGTTCGGTTACCTTCTTGCGTTCCTCCTCCTTGCTTCCCTTGAACTCTCTTACGGACTTGATTACCCTGTCCATCTCAAACCGGCTTTTCACGAATGTGGCATTCGCCTCTTTTTCCACCTCATAGGTTTCCCGCATGGATTCACGCAGTTCATCCATGGCGTTTTTCCCGCCAAAGAGCCCCTTTATCCATTCTCCTATTTCTTTACCGTATACCACCGTCAGCGTAATAAGCGCCGCCAGTGCCGTTTGCGGGGAGAACAGCGAAGCTGCCACCTGTTTCCATACCGGGGTCGCCTTCTTTCCTGCGGCCGTCATGAGCTCGTATTCCTTGCGGGCATTGCTCACGGCGTCCGTAAACATCGGGATGTTGTTGGATATGGCCAGGAAGAACATCTGCGGCCCCATGGCCAGCGAGGGAAGCTCCCGGGCGATCTGTGCCATGGTCATTCTGACCTGGTTCAGCTTCGGTGCCGGGTCATGCGCCACAAGGGGTGTCTCGCCGGCCTGTCTCTTGGCGGCCTCGTATGCCTTTATCTCATCCTTCAGGCCGCCGATGACACCTTTGAGCGCCTGAATGTCGGCGAGTTCCCTGTCACCGGCAAGGCCCTGCTTCTGCAGCTGCCTGTACTGTCTCTCCAGCTGTTTGAGTTCCCCCTGCAGACGTTCGACCATCTGCCTGTTGAAACTCTCCAGGGCGGCTATGTTGCCCTCGGCCGACTTCATGCCGGCAAGCGTCCTGTCATCCAGGAATATTTCAAGCTTGATAGGCTGCATTTCTTATAGCGGTTTATTATGTGACAAACAGTTTTCATTCCTCTTCCTCCATGCTCCTGAAGAACTCCAGGGGCGACATGTTTTCCGGGGTACCGCCGCTGCGGGCGGACATCTCCCGGGAAAGTTCGGCGGGCGTCTTTCTGCGTGCGGGAATATGCCTGGGACAGTCCCGCCACATCAGCATGAGCGTCGGATAGTTCACCCCGTGCAGGATATACCTTATGCTCCAGCCCGTATCGCGGGCTATCTGTCCTATCAGTCCGAACGGGCTATGTGAAGGCTCCATATAGCCCTTTAACTCCCGTTCTATCCTTTTCCGTGGCTCAGCAGGGGCGACATCGGGTTGATTGTCCCCGCCAATCTGATAATATTTCCGAAAGGGACAGTACCGAACATGCGCACGACTATTATCCAGGCTTCCTCAAGGGCGGCCGGGTGCATCCAGTGCCGGAGCATCCAGGCTACGGGGCGGTTCAGCAACGGGGAGAGGATACGCCCCCGGACGATACCGCAGGCCACCATGCGGCTCACGCCCACCCCGTGGCGGGTGATGAACTCCACTTTCTGCTCGAAGTCATATTCCTTCACCTCGTCATACCGGACTCCCAGTTTCAGGTACATCCGGCCGATATTCAGCAGGCTCGCATAAGTGGGGACACGCATCACCCAGCGGATATGCCTTCCGCCGGGAAGGCGCAGGGGAAGCGAGATGCCCCCGTCCTGCATTACCCTTTCCGAGAGGATTTCCATTTCAAGGCGCTCCATACGGATCAGGGCTCTTCAGACGGTTTTCCGGTTTCAGGATCGATGCCGGGGGCGAATATCTTCATCCGCTTGCCGTCCTCATCCTTCATAACCTCGATGTTGAGCTGGACGGAGAGTACGCCCTGGGAGTTCACGCCGCCGCCGAAGTCATTGCCGGTGACTTTCGCCTTGTAAAGGCGGATGGTATGGCCGCTTTTTTATTTTT
>OLIR01000694.1_pt1 | contig 12687 bp, 5 predicted proteins | sample 1609741 | NCBI WGS metagenome assembly OLIR01 (sample SAMEA4350169, study PRJEB24818) | metagenome | biome: human; feature: gut; material: faeces | place: Denmark | collected 2013-09
GAATGAGGGGACACTTTTGTAATTTTTTCGATATTCACCTGTCAAACTCCTGGGTAGTATCACGACTTAGAGGAACGATACTTCTGCCTAATAATCTGTAATAATTGCAATTTAACTAAAATAAGCCATATTAATTACCCCTTCTTTCTTTAATATCTCTAATCCAATGGATACATAGTAACGGCATGTTCCCTCTACATATGTAATACTAAAAGCATTTTTCTGATATATAAAAATCCGCACGTGTCTCAACAGTAGTTTTTCCTTTCCCCTCATCATATAATAAAATATCCTCTTGTGACATTTTGCACTGTTCTAAAAGTTCTTTTATATCATCTTTTGACATTTCCTTCATTTTTTTTCTTATATATAAATCTGACTCATTCTGATTATTATCATATATTGTACCATCAGAGAAAATTGACTTTCCATCTCTTAACAAATCAATCAATTTACCTTCATTTTCTATCAATTCACTATATGTAATTTTTCTTCCAGTTTGCATATCAATTGTAATATAATGATTTACAAACGATATGAATCTACCACCAACACTTCTATAGGGCAATTCAATTGATAATATTTGCTTAGATTGACATATCACACGTCGTTTCTTTGACTTATGACCTTTCGAAAATATATTATCATTCATCAACCATGTTACCGCTTCCTGTTTTAAAACATTATTTATAGTCTTTTCTAAATCTTGGTTTCCTAGATTCTCCACATATGGCACATAAATTTTGAATCTGTCCCATTGTTCTTCCTTGTACTCCATATATTCGACATTATAAATTACTGGAAATTCAGTATTTTTTTCCTTTTTCCTTTCCGTCGTAAAAATATTAACAACAAATAACAAAAAGCCCAAAAATACACAACTAAAAATAATATATAACCATTTTCTTTTCATATTCAAACATATCACATCCTATCTCAATGGTAAATAAATTTATCACATCATTTACCATAGAACACTTTCATAGCTTTTTCATAAGATTTACTTCTCTCGCTCCATCTACTTGGTGCCCTATATTTCATATTATCAACTACTATCTTTTTCCTATTATAAGAAAATTTCTTTGTCTTCTTTCGTAATGAAGTCATATCAGAATTAAATTGTTCATATTTTTTATCACCTTTACTATAAGGCCATCCATTAATATAATACTGAGTAATCAAAAAAACCGATATACTTTTCCCATGATCACTAACATATTTATTCATACTATGACCACCTTTTTGACAAATCCCCCATTCCCAACATGCAGCCTCCCATGCATATTTTTTTGAAATCTGCTCTGTCCTATTTGTCTTAGGTTTAACTCCTATATATGACAAAAAATCAAGTTGATCATTTCCTGTAATTTGGATATATCCTGCACCTTTAGTATATACTGTATATCCATGACTCCTACAATAATTATCATCTCCCTTTTCTTGCATAATTCTTCCCTGACCACTCTCTTGATCACAGGTTGCCATCATCAATGCAATACTCTTCTTCTTCTTAATACCATATTTTTTTAAAAGAGCATTCATCATGCTAATATTCTTTTTAGTCCATTTCCTTCCCTTCCAATTTTTCTTCCATTTCATTCCATTTATATGCTTCATCTTAATTTTATAATGCCCACTCGGATCCCATGCATTCACACTATCATTCTCACAGTATGTATACAAATGCAAACTCAGCGACTCATCACTTTCCCCAGTGTAAGTATCTCTCGTGATAAATCTACCTACACTTGGCTGATAGTATCTTGCCCGCAGATAGACTTCCTCCGTCTCTTTATCGTAGTATTCCCCACAATAACGGTACGGGTTCTCATCCTTTTTCTCCGGTTTTACTTCGTTTCCAAAGGAATCATACTCATATGTCTTTGTGACATTTCCGGATTCATCCAAAAGCTGCACTACATTGCCGTGCATATCTGTGACATAATACGTTTTCTCCGTATTCTCTCCTTTATCGGCATACACTAAATCATTTCCACGGATGTAACGTTTCTGTACGGCTCCTCCCTTTGACAGTTCCATTACCACCTGCTCTCCGTCCCAGACATAAATTGTTTTTTCTCCGTTTACCGTCTTTCCGGTACGAAGTCCTTCGGCATCATAAGTAAAGCTTACTTTGTAGTTTTTCGTAAGCGTCTCGGTCAGCTGATTCAAAGCATTATAATGGTTTACTACATTATCGTTCAATTGATTGTCTCCCAGCGTCACATCGACATCGATGTAAGACGTATCCTTTGCTTCTGCCGGAATTTCAGAGCGGTTCACGGTAGCAAGCTGGTTTCCGTTCTTATCATTTTTGTAAATCACCACATCGTTCTTCTCCGTGTCGGTATGCAGCGTATCGGTGCGGAGCAGTTCGTCGTTTTTGTTGTACTGATAAGCGGTTGTCTTGTTTCCGATTGTCATCTGTTTCCGGTTATTGTTGGCGTCATAGGTATAGGAAATATCTTCCCTTCCTGTTTTTGTTTCTTTGGTAATACGGCCAAGCATATCATAGGTGTAGGCTGCCGTTTTTTTCGTGCTCTTTCCATTCTTATCCATAACGGTAGAAACCTCTTCTGCTTTCTGTCCGTTTTTGAGATAGGTACTGCTGTACTTGGAAACCACACCTTTACCTGTCTCGTTTGTCATAGAGGTTAAACGGTTCTGGTAATCATAGCCATACGTGGTTTTCAGTCCGTTTGCCGCCTGTCTTTCGCTAAGGCTTCCCTCCGTATCATAGGCATAAGAAACAGCCCGGTTTCCTTCGCTGTCTTTGACGGAAATCAGTCGGGAACTGCCATCATACTCATACGACAGAGAAAGTTTGGTATCCTCCCCTGCTTTTACGGAAAAAGTGGATTTGTTCCCATTACTGTCATAGGTATAATTCTTTACGACATCCTTATTTTTTGTCAGTTTGGTCGTTTCTTTTGTGACCTGGCCGGATACATCGCCATACACAAACTGTGTATCATCCTGTACTGCCACATCTCCATAGGCGTTGTAGCGGTAAGTATGTACGGTTTCTTTTCCGGTCTTTTTCTCCTTTGCTGTCCTCTCGGTCAGCCGGTTTTTATTATCATATGTGTTTTTCAAAGTATTTCCGTTTTTATCTACGGTTTTCGTCAGGTTGCTGTTGCAGTCGTAAGTATATGTTTCCGTTCTTCCTTCCGGGTCAGTATAAGAAATCAAACGGTTTTTCGTGTCATACACATACTTTGTTTCCCGGATGGTATCGGATTTCTGCTTTTTATCTGCCATTTTCACTATCCCCAAAATTTTTCTACCTAAAACAATATCAAAATAGTCATACTTTGCAATTTCCTTCTTTTTCATAAATCATCACCTTAACTCTGATCATTCATAACTAAAACATGATATATAGTCTGAATCCCCTTTCCAATAAAACACTAGATTTTCAATAATAAAATCATAATTAAAACGCTCCCCTGACAAATCGGTTTTTTTTAATGTACGCGCTTTTATATCGTATATCATTGCTTTATGCTCACCATCTTCACGATCCGTATAAGCACACGCTATTTTACTCGAATCACAAACAGGGATTTCATCAAAATCCATACCCGGCGATACTTCATATTCATATATTTTCTTATCCTTACCATTTTTACAATATTGATAAATAGCCGGTCTGGCTGCATTTTGTCTTCGTACATAATAAAACTGATTGTCAACCTCCATTAACCCACGATAATATTTGACCGCACCTGTATTTTTCACTTCCTTTATATTCGTTTCTTTCCCTCGAATTCTTTTTTTCTTGTGCGTAGAAAGATTCACTTCACAAAGAGCAGTCCACGAATAATATGCACAATACAGCATATTTCCACAAAAACAAGCCTCGTATACATCGTCTGCCAATCGTGTAATTTTCTCTGTTTTCATATCATATTCATAAATATTAAATCTTGAGATAAAATACAGATTTTTTTTGTAATAATGGATCGCATATATCTCACAAAAATCTTCTAAATCTTCAATTTCTTTTGAAAGCCTTTTTTTCATTTTACTGTTTGATATAATTTCAACAACATTGTCACCATTGTAATCAGAAGAAACAATATTCCCTTCATGTTCAAAAAAAATAATGTTTTCTCCTAATGTTAAATGTACTCCAACTCCTTTCTCCTTAGAAAGAGGAAATTCATATATGATTTTTTCATCTTTTTTCCTCTTATCTACACGAACCACCTTATTTCCTTCCTTGGGATAAAAAATATACTTTTCGTTTTGAACAACAATAGGAGCGTTTCCAAAATACCGAACAGGCACTTTATTTTTAATTCTCGCATGATTCCAGTCATACGTTTTCAGGGAAGTTACTGCCTTGCTTATTTCCACAGGACTACTTTTTTTCACCTCAACATTGTTTATACTGCCACATCCCACCATAAAAAACATTGCAAAAATAACTATAAGTACATTTTTTCTCATGTTTTACTGCTCCTCTCCCAAAAATCAATTAAGACATTTACCGGTTCCTTTATAACATTTTGAACCTATCTTTTTTATTTGCTTTCTAAATTTACTTGCCTTTCCCTTATATTTCCAGCCGTATTTCTTTTTATTTTTCATAGGCTTTGGTGAAGATTTTTCAAATAATATAATCTTCCATTTCTTAGTCGCTTCTTGGCTATTATCTCCCATCATATAGTTTACGTTCAATTGAGTGTTACCTGTCGGAATACTCAAACCTTTCATTTTCCACCCTACATAAATAGATACTTCACCCATTCCATTAGCTTCCGGACCAATCTCCGCAACAACACAATATAAATAATTTCCATTGTTTGTATCTATTATAACGCCCAAAGAATACTTATATCTTGACTCACTTGGTGGTACTACAATATAAGGAATTTCGTCAGCACTTACGTATTTTCCAAAACATGATGTCGTATTTCTCTTTCCATGAGTACTATCGCCATAATACTTGTTCTTTTTCATTTGATTTGTAACTTTACCATCTGTGCATATACGCAACTCCTTAACTTCAGTCTTAAAGACTTTTCCTTTTCTCCGGCTTATCCATTCAAATCCTTCGGTATGAATTTGCCCATTACTGTCTTTATAGGAATACCCATACATATGTCCACTCGGGTCCACCATATTCACCCCGTCATTCGCACAATAGGTATACAAATGCAGACTCAGCGGCTCATTACTTTCCCCGGTATAAGTATCTCTTGTGATAAATCTTCCTACACTTGGTTCATAGTATCTTGCCCGCAGATAGACTTCCTCCGTCTCTTTATCGTAGTATTCCCCACAATAACGGTACGGGTTCTCATCCTTTTTCTCCGGTTTTACTTCGTTTCCGAAGGAATCATACTCATATGTCTTTGTGACATTTCCGGATTCATCCAAAAGCTGCACTACATTGCCGTGCATATCTGTGACATAATACGTTTTCTCCGTATTCTCTCCTTTATCGGCATACACTAAATCATTTCCACGGATGTAACGTTTCTGTACGGCTCCTCCCTTTGACAGTTCCATTACCACCTGCTCTCCGTCCCAGACATAAATTGTTTTTTCTCCGTTTACCGTCTTTCCGGTACGAAGTCCTTCGGCATCATAAGTAAAGCTTACTTTGTAGTTTTTCGTAAGCGTCTCGGTCAGCTGATTCAAAGCATTATAATGGTTTACTACATTATCGTTCAATTGATTGTCTCCCAGCGTCACATCGACATCGATGTAAGACGTATCCTTTGCTTCTGCCGGAATTTCAGAGCGGTTCACGGTAGCAAGCTGGTTTCCGTTCTTATCATTTTTGTAAATCACCACATCGTTCTTCTCCGTGTCGGTATGCAGCGTATCGGTGCGGAGCAGTTCGTCGTTTTTGTTGTACTGATAAGCGGTTGTCTTGTTTCCGATTGTCATCTGTTTCCGGTTATTGTTGGCGTCATAGGTATAGGAAATATCTTCCCTTCCTGTTTTTGTTTCTTTGGTAATACGGCCAAGCATATCATAGGTGTAGGCTGCCGTTTTTTTCGTGCTCTTTCCATTCTTATCCATAACGGTAGAAACCTCTTCTGCTTTCTGTCCGTTTTTGAGATAGGTACTGCTGTACTTGGAAACCACACCTTTACCTGTCTCGTTTGTCATAGAGGTTAAACGGTTCTGGTAATCATAGCCATACGTGGTTTTCAGTCCGTTTGCCGCCTGTCTTTCGCTAAGGCTTCCCTCCGTATCATAGGCATAAGAAACAGCCCGGTTTCCTTCGCTGTCTTTGACGGAAATCAGTCGGGAACTGCCATCATACTCATACGACAGAGAAAGTTTGGTATCCTCCCCTGCTTTTACGGAAAAAGTGGATTTGTTTCCATTACTGTCATAGGTATAATTCTTTACGACATCCTTATTTTTTGTCAGTTTGGTCGTTTCTTTTGTGACCTGACCGGACACATCGCCATACACAAACTGTGTATCATCCTGTACTGCCACATCTCCATAGGCGTTGTAGCGGTAAGTATGTACGGTTTCTTTTCCGGTCTTTTTCTCCTTCGCTGTCCTCTCGGTCAGCCGGTTCTGGTTATCATATGTGTTCTTCAAAGTATTTCCGTTTTTATCTACGGTTTTCGTCAGGTTGCTGTTGCAGTCGTAAGTATACGTTTCCGTTCTTCCTTCCGGGTCGGTATAAGAAACCAGACGGTTTTTCGTGTCATACACATACTTTGTTTCCCGGATGGTATCGGATTTCTTTTTCCCGGTTACCAAAACGGCATACGTTTTACCGCCATAGGTAAAGGTATCCTTACCGGCATCGTCTTTGGCATTTTCAACTGCCGCTACCGTTACCGTCAAAGGACCGGTCATGCCGGTAAACTGGCGCACCTTGTTGCCCTGCTCGTCATAGACGTACTGGACATACTGTGCTTTTTCATTTTCCAGACTGCTTTTCACCTGAACGAGATTTCCCTGTTTATCATAAGTATACTCGATTTCTTTGTTCTTGTCACCCTCGATTTGCTCTTTTGTTTCCACGAGGTTGCCGGATTTATCATATTCGTTTACTACGGTCTGGTAACCGGCACTTCCGTCTGTCTTGTCCTGCGGAAGTTCTTCTTTGATCTTACGTCCCAAAAGATCGTAAGTGTATGCTGCCGCCACGTTCTCTTTGACACCGCGCGGACTGTATTCTTTTGTAACCTGTCCCTTACTGTCATAGACGGCTTTTGTTTTCTGTGTCTGCCAGTCGGTTTCCCCTTCTTTTCGGCTCTTTGTCTCGGTTTCGGTTACATTTCCATTTTCATCGTAAGTATAAGAAACCTCTGTCTCATAAGACGGAAGCCATCTGCCATCCTGATATTTTTTCTGAATCGTGTTTTCTTTGACCGTTCTGCCAAAGTCATCATTTTCATACGTGGTAACGGTTTCCGTCTTATTTTTTCCCCGAAGATAACTAGTCGTCTGGGAAAGGTTGTTGCCTTCGGCATCCGTTACGGTTTTTGTAATTGTTTCACTTAACACCGAATCGTTAAACTGGTCGTAAAAATTTGCCGGGTCAACTTCTTCGGTATAAGAAGACGGATTGATTTCCTTTTCATAACCGGTGGTAATCGTCTGTGCCTCGTCTTCTTCGCCGGTTACTTCGGTCTCACTTTTACTGAAATGGAAGGAAGTGCAGTGGGCTTTATCCAGTTCTCCATTCATAAATTCGGCACTTCCAATCTCATTGCCGAGGTCGTCATAAAAGTTTTTGCTGCCGCTTAACAGTTCACTGCCTTTTCCGGTCATGTAAAAGTTTGCCACGGTTTCTCCGTTTTCATTGACAATAAATTTCTTTTCGTCCGGCTCAAACGAGTATGTTTTTTCTTCCAGAAGACGGGATGTTTCTTCTTTTTCTTCGTCGACATCGTCTTCTGTCTCTTCGGTTTCGCTTCCGCCGTTGCCCTCGCTGCCATACTCATAGGTGCTTTCCGTCCAGGTGCCGGCCGCTTCATCTTTGCTTATCAGCGTGTTGCCAAAGCCGTCCTGAATACTGATATTGACCTGTCCGTAAGCATCGACGGTCATGGTTTTTAAGCCGTCTGCGGAAGTATATTCCTTGTCTTTCGATTCATACGCAGTTCCCACAGCACGGATGGTTTCGGTTTCCTCGCCGGTTTCCTCATCATAGGAAGTTTTGGAGGTCTGTCCGTTTTCATCGGTGTAGGAAAGCTCGTTGCCAAAAGAATCATATGTTGTCTTTTCTTCCACATAACTCCGGTTATCGGATGGGTTTTTCGCAGAAGTAAGCGTGACCTTCGTCTGGGTCTGCTGGCCCAGTGCATTGAAGGTGTAGTCATTCTGAATCACTTCTTTTTCGCCGTCCGTATCGTAGGAAGGATAAACTCTGCCCCGTGTTTCGTTGCCATGTTCATCGTAGGTAAAATCCGTTTTGGTAAGTGTCCGGTATGCGCCGCCGTTTACACTTTTCTGCTCGGATATGCTGGCATAATCCACACCGTTTGCCGCCATCGTGCTTACCATGCGGTTTTTGGTCTTTGCTCCGCTGTATGATTCCTGCGTAAGTACCGGGCAGACAAAGGCACCGTCCGAATCCGGATATGTTCCTGCCGGATATGTATAGTTTGTCGTGTAAAGGTGTTCTTTTCCCTGATTCTTTTTCTGATAAGCGGCATTTGCTTTTTCAGTTAAAACGTTTCGGCAGCGGTCATAGGTATACCCTTGTTTTGTCGTAACCGCTTTGCCACTCTTTCCATACGATTTGTCGGTTTCGAGTACCACAAGAGAACCATTGCCGTTATTATCATAAGAGGTTATGGTTTCTTCTTTTTCTTTGCCATAGTGAATCTCATTGGTAAGAAGTTTATTTTCATTATATACATAAAGGCTGACATTTTTCTTGGTATCCTTTTTAAGCCTTAAGGTATCCGGGTTGATTTTGGATTTCTTATAAGTATAATCATAATACTTTTTGTTGGTTTTATATTTGTTCGGATTAAAGCTGCTGACAACCGTTACCGTGCGGAGTCCGTCATTTCCGTACTGCCAGACTTCATAAGCGGTTTTCCAGTTGCCCTTATCGTCTTTTTCCCGCTCCCTGAAATCGTCATAGGAACGGAGTCCGTCGGTTCCTTTTTTCTGGAAATAGTCATACTTTGTACCGTTTGATTTCTTTCCGGTTTTATTGTCTTTTTCATACTCTCTGGTGACATAAAACTGCTCCGTCACCACATCCCTCTTCTGCCCGGTTCCTACTTCTTTTTCACCGCGCAGCGAGCAGGCACGGTACTCATAGTGGGTCTCACTGCCGTTTGCCTTACATTTTGTCAGAAGATAGCTCTGATTGGTGGAAACTCGCTGGGAAGCGATTCCCGCTCCAGAGGTATTCATCAGCCGTTCCACGGTCCGGTAGGTATAGGTTTCCCGGCTTCCGTCGACGGTTGCCGCCGTAAGTACAAAGCCGTTTAACACATCTCCGTGATGCGGCGTGTATGTTTTTTCTTCCGTTTCATAAGTAATCGTTTTCTTGGTTACGCCGCCTGCCGCTTCTTTTCCCTGCACGGTGACGGTTTTCAGCACTTTGTCAGCACCCTCTCCCTCGTAGTGAAATACAATCTTTCGTCCGACGGAATCGGTAATGGCTACCAGATGAATGGCATCGGTGTATGTATAGGTAATGGCATTGTCATGGGCGTCTTTTTGCAGCACAACAACGCCGTCTTCGTTAAAATAGGTGCGAAGTCCGGTTTTATCACGAAGCAGGTAGGTACAGGAAATGCCATCCACGGTCTGCTTAAAATCCTCCAGTTTTAAATCTTCGTAAGAGTAGCCGCTCAGTCCTTGGATTGCGTAAGTTTTTGCTGCCGCATCGGCGCTCGTTTCAATCCCAATCACACCGGCACTTCCATAATGAAGATACGCGGGATTTTTTCCCCAGCCCTCTTCTTCTGCCAGTGTTACGGTTTCAATCCACGGAAGGTCATAGCGCCATCCGCTGGCAATCCCGTATACGTCATGCCCTTCCTGACTGACAATCTTCGTCCGCTGGGTTTTGGTTTCAATCGCATCCTCCCCATCCTGTTCTACATTGCGGTGAGCCTCGCCCACTTCATAAGAAACTAAGAGGTTTTTTAACGCTTTTTTATGTTTGGATAACAGCGCACGGTTGGCAAGGATTTTGTGCTCTTTTTTGTCCTGTGTCCGGTATTTAACCCATACCGTGTCGATTTCGAGTTTGTCTAAATATTCGACGGTTGCATGTCCGAGATTGGCTTCGTTGCTGTCATAATAGCGGTTGAGTTCCAAGTCCATCCCGCCGGTTCCTTCTAAGGAAAGGTCGGTACGGGAAAGCATGAGCCGCCCGCTTGCCGTGTCGACACCGTCCGGGTTCTCTGCCTCTAACGGAGAACCGGCAAGATAGTTCTCATAGACGCCACGGAAAGTATCTCCATAGGCTGCCTCCACTGCTGTCTGATAAGTTTCTCCGGCAGCTTTGCTGATGGTACTGCAGGAGAAAACTGCCATGCCACACAAAACTGCTGTTGTAATTCCGTGAATCACTGCTCTTAAGTCTCTCATAAATTTAAACTCCTCTTCTTCCTGTTATGTCTTTTTTATTTCGGAACCTCGGTCGTTTCTGCCGCCTGCAGTTCCTCTTTCTTTACCACATCGGACCACTTCCGATTGTCCGAGGCTTTTCCTTTTGCCCGAATCAGTTCCATCGCTTTTTTTCCGGTCTGTACCGACAGTTTTTCCGCCTTTTCCAAATCTTCTAAGCGATAGCCTTCTTTCTGCATCTGGTACTTTATATTTTCATCGATTGTAAAAAACTCTTTTTCCAGCTGTTTGTTGGTCTTTTCCCAGTCGTTTGTCTTCTTCTGTATTCTGGCTACTTCTTCTTTGTCGGTTTCATACAAGGTGGCATATACGTCTGCCACCTGTCGGTCATCTTTGGAAAGGGACCGGTAAATCTTATCCCCCTGCCCCTTTGTAGAGGGCTCTTTTCTCTGCAGTAAAAATAATCCGGCGAAAACGCATAAAATTACTGCAGCTGCCACAAATATTATCTTTTTCCCATATTGCTTTTGTTTCATTGTTTTCTCCCTCCCTGTCTCTTATGACTGCTCTGTCATGGTATAAGCAATCTCCGTCTTACCATCTTTTTTTGCCTCTACCGGAATGGACTGATACGTTTCACAAGATTCACCACGCTCCAGACTTCCGGTTAATTTCCAGACCATTACACCTTTTTTCGGCTGGTATTTTAATAACGTGACGCCCTCCACGCCTTCTTTTAAATCATCTTCCTCAGCAAAAGAAGATGCGTTTTGAATCTCCAGTTCCTTTGGATTTACGGAAATCGTAACGACTTTACTTTGTCCTTTTTTTAAGTTTCCGGCGTTGATTTGCAATTCATAATGACTGCCCTGTCTGACTTCCATCTGTTTTTTGGTCGTCTGCACTTTGACGGTGTACTGTTCAACCACATCCAGTACACCAAAGCCTGTCATTTCACCACCAATGCTGTAAAGCTCATTGCCACAGGCCGCTAAAACAGACTCCTGTTTCTTCAGATTCATGGCAGATACTTCGCTCCACTCATCCAGATAAGCGTCGTATACATAAACGTCTTTTGTCTCACTTTCTTTTACCAGATAAATTTTACCGCGAATCACTACCGGTGCCGCAAAACGGTCAGAAACCGTATACGGACACACCGTTCCCGGCTCTTCCCATGTATTTTCTTCCGGCAGATACTCTTCAAAAAATAAACTTGATTCTTTCTCTTTCAAAACAAACACACGATTATCTACGGCTGCCGCTCCAAGAATTGTACTGGTTCCCGGCATAACGGTTGTTTCCCATGTATCTGTATTCATATCATAAACATCCACCCGGTCTGTAGCTCCTGCTTTTGAAAAAGCATATACTTTCTTGTCGCAAACGGCTGTGGAAAGATTCGTTCTTCCCTCTTTCATGTCTGCCTTTTTCTGCCACTGCTTACTCTCTGTATGATATACATAGACATTTTTCAATGCTTTCGCATCTGTCTTTGTGCTTGTCTGTCCACCGATTACGTAAATATCTTTGCTATCTGCAATCATGGCTGCCTTGCAGATACCGGAGACATTTCCCGGATAATCCGGCAAACTCTCCCATGTTTTCTTTTCCGTATCAAATGCAGCAAAGGAGGAAAGTGAACCGGTTTCATTCTCACCGCCAAGTACATATAATTTCTCACCTGCTGTTACAACCGATGCATTTTTACGTGATTTCTCCATCGGTGTCTGATAGACCCATTCCGACTGGCTTGCCGTGTTGTAAACCATACGTGAGGATTCTCCGGTCAGCGTTTTATTTTCTCTTGCCGTAACGGTAAATCCAAGTGTCTTTCCAACGGTATCATTTGTATACAGATACTCATAACTTGTGCCGGTCACAATCGTTTCTCCAATTTTTCTGTTTCCATCGTAAATACAGACAACATACTCTTTGGCATGCTCGACCGGCTGCCATGTCAGTGTATAACTGTCCTGTCCTTTTATCCCTGTCACTTCCGGAATGGCAAAACGTTTTTTCAAATGCAGCGTATAACTGCCGGTTGCTTTGTTTTTTGCACTAACCTTTATATAACGTCTTTTGTTGTAACTGCCCACAAAAGAAAAGTTTTTGTTCGTTCCGGTATCATCCGCATAACCAACCCGCGCTTTACTC
>OLIR01000701.1_pt1 | contig 12560 bp, 9 predicted proteins | sample 1609741 | NCBI WGS metagenome assembly OLIR01 (sample SAMEA4350169, study PRJEB24818) | metagenome | biome: human; feature: gut; material: faeces | place: Denmark | collected 2013-09
GTGTCAGATAGTTCGGCGTCTTGGCGGAGGGTTCGGGGTGGAGCTGCCGCAACTCGTCGCGCAGCGATTCGCGAATCATCTCCGAGAGCTGGTCGGCGGTCATGCCGCTCAGAAAGATTTCCTTGGTCATAACGATTCGAATTTGGTTGATGACGCAAAGAAAGGCTTTCCGAACCCCTCCCGAAAACGGCGAATGGCGTTACAAATCAGCGCCAACCGATGCCAACCGGTGCCACACCGAAGACACGTCGTCGGCCGTTTCCGGGCTTTGGCATTCGTTTGCTTGGGTTGGCACTGCCGTGTAATCGGATTCCACCCGATGCAAAATAGGCCTTCTAATCATTTGGTTTCTTCCAAATAATTGTTTTTACCATTTTATATTCTTGTCTAATCTCTGCCATTGTTTTTCCATCTATTTTCCGGAATGCAGTGCAAGTGCGTGCATCTGATGGGTCTCGATATTTGTCAGTCCCGAGTTTTTTGTATAAGCAGCAAAAAATTGGACGTTTATCGATTCTTATGTCGAACAGATCGTCGAATAATATGTCTCGGGGTCTATAATAGCGGCAGAGGTTGCATACTTTGAGGTTAGGATCCAAATCGTATAGTTCTACGATTCCATAATCATATAGAGAATATTCTGGGAGAAAGTCGGGATGAAAGTCGGAGGTTAACTCGAAGATAGCTTTGTTTCTGTGACATGAGAATGTCTGACAGTCCGTATTCCCACAATACATTTTATAGCTTTCAAAAACTGAAAACTTCACCAATTGCTTGGGATGTTGAGGTGGACCGGTAAAGTCTCCTTTCGGTTTGAAATTATATAATCTGATAAGATCTCCGTCTTCTGTGATGATGGGGCTATTGATGATTGATTTTATATCATCTTCCGAGTTGATCTTTAGTTCTATGATTTTATTTCCTGAGTCAATCTTTTGATGTTCGCAAGGATGTGAAACATATATTTCGATAAAGACCGGTGTATACTTTTTAATGGAATTTGAAAGGAGAATGTCTGCACGAAAGTTATCGTAGAAGGCTTCAACTTCAAATGTGTTATAGAATTTTTTTAAATCATAATTTTTGTATCCAGTCCAGTTGCAAGATTCATCAAATGAATCTTCGTACCATATGCAGGTCTCTTTATTTCTACAAGTGAAAGGAACTTTAATTTCGACTCCGAAAGGTTGTTCACTTCTGAGTTTTTGTAGGATTAAAAGTTTTGCCAATGAATGTAAGTAACTTTCATAGCTGCAGTTAGGAGAAAGAGCCTTGTGCGCAAAGTGCCATTGCCGTATTTTCCCCTGCTTTGCAATCATTTGACGATGGCAAAAAAGACAAAAAAATTCGTCATTGCTTGGATTAGCATCTTTTATGTGTCTAATGTTTCCGGAAGAATCCAATGCATAGTGTTGATCTTTGTTTGACGAATTATTCATTGGAAAACGTTATTAGTACCTCCCGAACGGCGTTGGCTGCAAAGAGGGTGTCACCGCTGCTTGAGATCTGAACGCGGCACGGCTCCAGCCATCCGTTCGTAATCCATCGGTCGAGCGTCGGTCGTGCGACACCTAGCGCCTCGGCCAGCTCCTTTTTGTTGAAGAGCCGGCTGCCGTTTGCCATCAGATAGCGCTCGCCCTTGTGCACGCCCAGCCAGTAGTCGAAGCGGTGGAGGATTGCGTCGGCATCCTTCAGCTTCGGCTCATACCGTTCGTAAGCCCATACGTGCAGGCTCGACGGATCGAATCCGGCAAACTCCGGCCGCTGTTGCAGCTCCCGGACGAGTGTCTCGAAGCACTCCAGCTCGGAGGCCCGGATCGTTATTTTTCGGCGGCGCGGCATGGCTGGCTATCTCTTTTTTGCACGGTATCGCTGATGGGGATGTTTCGGCATATTGGGATATTCTCGTTCCAACAACCCTTCGGCAACCATGATAGGGATGGCTCTGTTTTTCAGGTATCGCAGACTTTTCCCTACTTTGTTAGCTATGGTTTCCAGTGATTCAAAATCAACACACGCGTGCAGAATAGCTGTGTGTAATTCGCTGGAAGATAATCTTCTGCGCCTTTCCTTATCTGGAGAGCTAGCAACATTACTAGCAACATTACTAGCAACATTACTAGCAACATTACTAGCAACATTACTAGCAACATTACTAGCAACATTACTAGCAACATTACTAGCAACATTCCCGGGGAGTCCCCCCTCCCGGAATTTTTTATTGATTCTGTAGTGCGTGCCGCGGCCGATTCCCTCGGGAATAAGGTATCGGTCATTGCATAACTCTTTGAACAACTTTGTGATATCGGCACTGTGCTTGTCCAATACCAATTGCATCCGGTAGTTGGTGATCTCGCCCTCGCTGCAACAGGTCGCCAGGGTCATCAACTTATTGTGTTCTATGGACGTTATATCCTCACCGAACAGGGATTTCAGATAGGAGATGACCTCATCGGACAACAAACTGACAAGGGGCAATGTCAATACGACTTTGTCGGGATGAGTGATCTCCTCGATTCGCGGGTTGCGGTAATTTGCCTTTTTCCAACCTTGCATGATCTTGTCGGCACCGCTTCCGGCCTTTTCCGCTGAACCGATCAGCATGAACATCGTTTGCAGGGCCTTGTTGCGGCATACGCTGTTGCCTCCTTGATAATATTGGGCAATGGAGAGCAGCAGGGAACCTGGATTGGAGAATATGTAACAATCCTTGTGTAGTTCGATCGTAATGTTCGAGTCGACCGAATAGTCGCAATGGACCAGTGCATTGATAAATGCTTCGCGTAGAGCCGTATGTGTCGGTGTTTCGTCCTCTCTGATGCCGTCCTTCAGGGCGAAAGGCTTGGGCAGGGCTGCGGCCAGCTTGGGATAGACCCGGTAGTAGAATTGGAACAGATTCGCCTCCCAGGTGCCGTCCGGGCAGATGCGGTCTGTCCAGCGGTCGTCGGGGTTGGAACTGAAATATTCGCGGTAATCGGGAAAGTATTGCGGACATCCGTAGGCGTCGGTGATGCTGTCCGTTTTGCCGAACATCAGCAGACCGGCAAGTGTCAGTCCCTCGATCTTTTCTCGCCGATCGATCCGGTAACCCTTCAATTTCATTAGGAAATGTTTGTCGTCCAGCAGCAGCCACGGATGATCGGGGCTTTTGGTTGCGACCAGCCGGCGGTATTGCTCAAGAGTTGCCTTGTCAATATCCTGCTCGATGGTAAATTCGGGCAGAATTTTGTAATCGCGGGGATGTTCTGTGATATCAGCGTCGGCGAACATGCGTTGTATTTCGCTTGCATCGCACCGAAAGTCTCCTTCGTAATTCCGCTTGAATGTATTCTCGGGGTTGTTATGCAGATATACGGGTATCTTGTTGCGGGGAGCCCGTGGCACATTGAATACCAGGACATAGCTCCCGTTGTATTCGCCATCCTGCACGTCTTTCTCCTGCAGGACGTTTGCGCTGCAATGAGCCTTGTTGTTTACGTTGTCCCAAAACTCTTTTTTGTATTTGCGCGCCTGCTCCAGTGTGATGCCGTCAAGTGTGAATTTCCCGTCCTTCTCTTTGACGCCCAATACGATGACTCCACCTTGCGTATTGGCGAAAGCGGAGTAGGTTTCCCACAAGCTGCCCGGAAACCCTCCCCTGGCGGATTTGAACTCCACCTCGGCCGATTCACAGTCGGCCATCAGAGATTCGATTTTTTCTATAAAATCGTAGTTGTCGAACAGTGTTAATTCCTGCGTATCGTCTTTCATTGCATCAGTCTGTTTGAACAAAGTTAAGAAAATTCCCGGACAACACTCTTTAAGATTATCGTGTTGTGTTGCTTGCCCCCGAAAAATAGGGGTGGCTCATCAGCTCCAGGGCGGTCTGCTCCTCGGTGATCTTGATGTACTTCATAAACTCCCGTTCGGTCTTGTGGCCCGTAACCTTCATGATGGCGATGGTCGGGATCCCCGCCAGATACATGTTCGTTGCGCCGCTGCGGCGTGCCGTGTGGGTCTTCACCAGGTCGCACTTCTCGACCAGCCGGCTCTTCTTTTCGCCATTCTCGATGTAGGAGATCTCGACCTTCTCTGTGATGCCCGCCTCGCGTGCAATCTCCTTGATGAGGTGGTTCACCTTCTGCTCGTAGGTCCTCGGCAGCCGATTGTCGTACTTCTCCAGAATGGCCTGCAGCTCGGGTCGGATCGGAATGACGACGTGGTTGCCGGTCTTCTGCTGCTTGAGGTCGATGACCTGCTGTCCGTTCTCCAGCGTGCGGATGTTGCCTTCGTTGATGGTCGAGTAGTCGCTGAAGCGCTGCGCCGTGTAACACCCCACCAGAAAGATGTCGCGGGCAACATCCTTGTGCCGGTTTTTCGAGAGGTCGAGCGCGGCGATGGCCCGGATCTCCGACTCCGTCAGATAGATGTTCTCCACGTCGGCCGTCAGCACGCGGAACTTGCGGCTCTCGATCGCCCCGTTGTCGTGCAGACCCTCCTCGCGGGCCGCGCGCATGATGATCTTCAACTCCTTGACGTGGCGGCCAATCGTATTGACGGAGTAGTTCTTGGCGGTGAACCAGGCGACGAAGTCGTCGTAGAACTTCAGGTCGATGTCGGCAAAGTCGAACTGCTTGCGCCGGGCTTTGCAGTACTCGTCGAACTGCACGACGAACCCCTTGTAGTTCTTGATGGTCGAGGGGCCGTAGCGGAGTTTGTGGATGTTCAGCCGGGTGCCCTCCTCCATCTCGCGCGTGAAGCGGGCGATGTAGTCGCCGAGCGATTCGCGGCTGCGGACGCGGCGGCCTGTGGTGAGGCTGCGCGGGTGGTGGAAGCTGTAGATGATCTTCTCCAGCCGTGTCTTCGTCATTGCGTGCTCGGGATCCTTGGCAATCTCTCCGAGGATGTGGCTGCGCAGTTCGGAGAGATTCTTGGTCAGCTCGCGTCCCTGTTGCTCGGTGAAATCGTCGGTAAAGGTGAAGCGGCTCTTGACCGTCTGCCGCTTGTTGTCCCAAGCGTCCGTCAACACCATATATTGGCTGTCGACGTAGAACTGGTTGCCACGGCCAACCGTGAAGAGAATTTGGATTTTGACCAGTTTGTTTTTCTGGGTCGAGCGAATGCGATAGCAGAATGAGGCCATAGGTCAGGAGGTTTTGTCTGCTGCAAATGTAATCATTTTTGTCATACATTTGTCATACATCGGCCGAATTTTCGAAAACTTCCAGACCTCGCAGTTGTTGAAAAACAGCTGTAAAATATTGATATATAGATAAAATAAAATTAAAATCGGTAAAATTAGATTCAAATTTATGGCGTCCGCTTCAGACCTCACAGAAACCGCGTTGCAGATAGCTGCAACGCGGTTTTCGTTTTGTATAAATATAATATGTATTTTTTTCGAGGAATGGTTGCCGGTCGTTTTCGATTAGCCGGTTATGAGGTTATGGATGAAAATTATGATTTCCCATTGATTCCTCCGTATCCATTCTACTACTCTCTCTTTGTTGCAGTTTATTTTTACCGGGCAGCGTTGGCTGAGCAGAACCGTTTTGTCGGTTAGTCCCATATGCAGCGATCCGACTTTCATACAAGGATATATGATTTTCAGACGGTTATTTTGCGTTTGTATGCACCGGTATTCGGAGGAAACAGCTATGAAAACGACAAATTTTTGTCGTTTTTGTGTATATTCTTTATACATTTGGAACCGATTTTAGACACAATTATTTCGATTGTGACAAAAAAGTGACTATTTGTACGAAATTTGTGTTCTTCAGACGTATTAAAGTGTTGAAAATATGGACAAGCAAAAGATATTCGTTGTCGATGACAAGGACATGATCGGCAAAATCATCATGGCCTGCCTGGGGCGGGACTACGACTGTCGCTATTTCGACAGTCCGAAGCCTGTACTCGAGCAGATGGAGGCCGGAGATTTGCCCGATCTGATTATTTCGGATATCCGTATGCCCGACATGCGGGGAGATGAATTTCTCCATGCCGTCAAGAGTGACGAGCGGTTCCGGCATATCCGGATGGTTATGTTATCGAGCGAAGACAGTACTTCGGAGCGTATTCAGTTGTTGCAGGACGGAGCTGAAGACTATATCGTCAAACCCTTCAACCCGATGGAACTGAAGGTCCGCATCGAAAAGTTCTTGAAGTGAATCGCCTCCGAATCGGGTGCAGATCGTCCGTGTAAATTCGGTTCCGCGTCGGGATACGCGCTGTTTTTCGGCCATAGTCGGCTGTCGTTCCTTGCCTTCGATACGGTTGCCGTTTCGGAAAATTTCTTCGTACTCCGATGAAATCTGTTAGCGGTTATCTACCTCGCTTGTGTGTCACAAGGTCTGTTTTATGGAAAATCTCACGGTCAATCCTGAAAATTATAAGATATTGGTCGTCGAAGACATTGCGACCAATATCTTGTTGTTGAAAGCGATATTGGGCAGGGCGAAATACCGGATCGTGACTGCGACGGGCGGCCGCGAAGCGCTCGAAAAGGTCGAAAGCGAATCTCCGGACCTGATTCTGCTGGATATCATGATGCCGGACATGAACGGTTATGAGGTGATCGAGCGGCTCAAGGCCGACGAGCGATTCTGCCGGATTCCCGTGATTTTTCTCTCGGCGCTCCACGATTCGGAAAACATTGTCAAAGGGTTCAAGATGGGGGCCAGCGATTACGTGTCGAAGCCTTTCAATCACGAGGAGCTGATTACGCGGGTGGCGCATCATATGTTTATTGCAGAGGCGCAGCGCGTCATCGTGCGGCAGAACGAGGAGCTGCAGGCGACCCTGGCCAGCCGCGACAAGATGTATTCGGTGATCGCCCACGACCTGCGCTCTCCGATCGGAAGCCTCAAGATGCTGTTCAACACCCTGCTCGACAGCCTGGATGCGGAGCGGGTCGGAGCCGGGAACCTCGATATGCTTCGCATGGGCAACGACATTGCCGAAGACACCTTTTCGCTGCTCGACAACCTGCTCAAGTGGACGAAGTGTCAGACCGGGAGGATGCATACGGTGTATCAGGATGTCGATCTGGCCGAAGTCGTACTCTTTTCCTCGAAAATTTCGGAGTCGGTGGCCCGGACCAAAGGAATTGTCGTCGAATACGACATTCCCGCGCCGATTCACGTGCGGTGCGATGTCGATATGGTCAAGACGATCGTCCGCAACTTGTTGAGCAATGCGATCAAATACAGCCCGGAAGGAGGAGGGAAGATTATCGTTTCCACGGCCGAAACCCCGACCCACGCCGTTGTCCGGGTGCGTGATTTCGGAGTCGGCATCAAGCCCGAAGACCTGAATAAAGTGCTCGATCCTGCGATGTATTTCACCACTTACGGGACCGGAAAAGAGGAGGGGTCGGGACTGGGGTTGCAGCTTTGCCTGGACCTGGTGCATCGCAACGGCGGCGAGATGACCGTGGAGTCGGTCTATGGCGAAGGGGCGACCTTCAGCTTCACGATCGCCAAATCTCCTGCGGACGAACGACCCGCCTCGGCCGGGGAGCCGGTTTGATGTTTAATCTCTGTTTTTTCGCTTCGGGGTCCGGTTCGGCCCTTTTTTGTTGCGGGCGGGTTGCCGCTGGCCGAACCACTCTTCGAACCAGTTTTCGGGGAGTTCGGAAGCTCTCTTCGCAGCGGTTTTCTCCGGTGTGGACGTTTTGCTGCTCGCCTTGACTGTCGTTGCGGGTTTCTTCCCGGCTTTCGTGCCGGACGTTTTTGGGCTGCGGACGGATTTCCGATGTCCGTTCCGATCGTCGGGCGCACCGAAAGCCTCCTGCACGGAGGAGTCTTGGCGATAGGATTCCCGGCTTTCGGGTTTCCGGCCGGTTTTACGTCCGGATCGGGTGTCGGACTCCCTGCGGCGGTGGGATTGTCTTCCGCCGGATGTGCGGGCCGAAGGGCTGTCTTTCGATATTTCCGCGATGGGACGTCCGTGCGAGAGCTTATTCAAAGCCCTGACGACTTTTTCGGCTCGGTCGAAGGGAACCGTTGCGAACGAGAAGTCCTCCATGACCCGTACGTCGTCGATATCGTGGTCGGAGAGTCCGCACTCCTGTTTGAGGAGCCGGACCGTCTTGCGGGTATCGTAGCCGTCGCGGGCGCCGAAGGCGAGGAAGATCCGGGCCTTGCCCTTGCGATCGACGTCGATCGAACGGATTTCGGGATAGCTGCTCTCGCTCAGCTCGTTCTTGAACGCCAGGCGCAGCAGGGCGCTCAGGGCCACTTCGGGCGGATAATTCTCCAGTAGTTCGGCTGCCATCCCCGTACATTCGCCGTAACTTTCGCTCTCGACGATGGCGTCCAGATCTTCCTTGATCTTGTTGCGCTTGGTGGCGATGATGTCGGCCGGCGTGGGGAGCTGTTCCAACTTGATGTCGGCCTTGATCGTCCGCTTCAGGAACCCGAATTTGCGCATCTCGGAGGGCGAGATGAAGGTGATGGCCGTTCCCTGGTTGCCGGCGCGGCCCGTGCGTCCGATGCGGTGGACGTAGCTGTCGGAGTCCTGCGGCAGCGAGTAGTTGATTACGTGCGTGAGGTTGCTTACGTCGATGCCCCGGGCCGCCACGTCCGTAGCCACCAGGATATTGACCTGTTTTTTCTTGAATTTGCCCAGGATCTTCTCGCGCTGGGTCTGCGAAATGTCGCCGTGAAGGACTTCGGCCGCATAGCCGCGTTCCAGGAGTTTGGCCACGATCTCGTCCGCGCCCGTTCGGGTGCGGGAGAAGACGATGCCGTAGAACTCGGGTTCGACGTCGATGATGCGGGTCAGGGCGTCGAACTTGTCGCCTTCGCGCACCTCGAAATAGATCTGGTTCGTCAGGTCGGTGGTGACGTGCTGCGATTCGACCTTCAGGAGGTCGGGGTCGTGCATGTAGTTGCGGGCCAGCGCCGCGATGCGGTCGGGCATCGTGGCCGAGAAGAGCAGCACGCGTTTGGGGCCGGTCATGGCGTGCATGATCTCTTCGATATCCTCGATGAAACCCATGTTGAGCATTTCGTCCGCCTCGTCGAGCACCAGGTAGGCGATCGCCGAGAGGTCGAGCGTGCCCCGGCGGATGTGGTCGAGGATGCGGCCCGGCGTGCCGACGACGATGTCGATGCCTTTTTTCAAGCGCCGCAACTGTTCGGTCATCGAGGCGCCGCCGTAGATCGGGGCGATCGAAAGGTCGTGGGTATTGAACGAAATGAGTTCCTGCGTCACCTGCAGGGCCAGTTCGCGGGTCGGAACGAGGACGATGGCCTGCGGAATATTCCGCCGGGAAGTCAGCATCTGGATAATCGGCAGGCCGAAAGCGGCGGTTTTACCCGTGCCGGTTTGTGCTTGTGCGATGATGTCTTTGTCGGTGGTGAGCAGGTGGGGAATGGTGAGGCTCTGAATGGCCGAGGGGGTTTCGAACCCTTTTTTGGCAATGGCAGTAAGTATATCGTCGGACAGTCCTAAAGCCTTAAATTCTTCTAATTGATTCATTTATGATGATTTGTTGGGCAAAGGTACGCCAAATTATCCGGTTTGACGACTTTTCCGCGAAATCTTTTGTGACGGGGTACGTGTTTTTTCGGGTTCGAGCATAGCCCCTGTTGGCTTGCAGATGTCGGGGAGGGGTTTCCGGTGCATTTTATGGCGGGAAAAATGCCTGTTTTCGATCATCCAGGCTCTGCGGATCGTTGCGGGGGCCTTCGTTCGGACTGGTGGAACCGATTGTCGGCGAGGCGGCTTTTGTTCCGGAGGGAACGAACCGGGCCTGTATTTCTGTGCAGGCCCGGTCTCTTTTATTTAACGTAATACCGCGTCGTCAGATCTCTTTTTCGAGGGCCTGGATTTCGTCGAGGATACCTTTGACATCGGTCACCTTGAGCCGTCCATAGACCCGGGGGCCGATCATCACGACCGGAGCGAGTCCGCAGGCACCCACGCACCGCAGCGAATCGAGCGAGAAGAGCCCGTCGGGGGTCGTGCCGCCGACTTCGATGCCGAGCTGGCGTCTGAATTCGTCGAGCACCTTCTCGCCGCCCCGGACATAGCAGGCCGTGCCCATGCAGACCGAAATCGGGTATTTGCCTTTGGGCTTCATCGTGAAGAACGAATAGAACGACACCACGCCGTAAACCCGTGCGGCCGAGATGCCCAACTCCAGGGCGATGAGCTCCTGTACCTCTTTGGGCAGATAGCCCAGCGTGTCCTGCACGCCGTGCAGGATGTTGATCAGTTCGCCCGGGTCGTTGCCGTACTTTCGGCAGACGTTCTTTATCTCGTCGATTCTCCGTTGGGAGAGGCATATTTTTTCCATAACGTCTTATTTCTTGGGTTCCACGACCGGTTTGCGGTCGTAATAACGGGTGTGGAGCAGTTCGTGCGAAAGCGGTCCGCAGGGTTCGCCGAGGAACTCTTCGTAGAGTGCCTGAATGTCGGGATTCTCGTGCGACTTGCGCAGCGGTTTGGCGGCGTCTTCGGCGTAGAGGGCCTCGGCACGCCGTTTCAGAAGCTCTTCGTTGCCCCGGTGATAGGGTTGCCCGCCGCCGTTGATGCAGCCGCCGGGACAGGCCATGATTTCGATGGCGTGGTAGGGCGATCGGCCGGCGCGGATCTCTTCGACCAGCCTGCGGGCGTTACCCAGCCCGTGTGCGATGCCGATTTTGACGGGTACGCCGTCGAAGTCGATCGTCGCCGAACGGATTCCCGCCAGTCCGCGCAGTTCGGTGAAGTCGAGTTTCGGAAGCGTTTTTTTCGTTTGTATTTCGTATGCCGTACGCACGGCTGCCTCGATCACGCCGCCTGTGGTGCCGAAGATGACGCCTGCACCGGTCGATTCGCCCAGCGGACGGTCGAAATCGCTCTCCTCCAGTTCGTCGAAGTTCATGTTGGCGAAGCGGATCATGTGGGCCAGTTCGCGCGTGGTGATCGAAATGTTCACGTCCGGATCGCCGTCTTTGCCGAATTCGGGGCGTGCGGCTTCCGATTTCTTCGCCACGCAGGGCATGACCGATACGACGATGAAATTCCGGCGGTCGATGCCCAGCTTGGGCGCCAGGTAGTTTTTGGCGATCGCGCCGAACATCTGTTGCGGCGACTTGGCCGTCGAGAGGTTCTCGCCCAGTTCGGGGAAATGCTTCTCCATGAACGACACCCAGCCCGGACAGCAGGAGGTCATCAGGGGGATTTTGACCGTCCGGTCGCCCGCGAGATACTTGTTCAGGCGCTGGAGTAGTTCGGTGCCCTCCTCCATGATCGTCAGGTCGGCGGCGAAGTCGGTGTCGAAAACGTAGTCGAAGCCCAACCGACGCAGCGCTGTGGTCATCTTGCCCGTGACGCTCCGGCCTTCCAGTCCGAAATCCTGGCCGAGGGCCACGCGCACGGCGGGGGCGGTCTGCACCACGACCGTCTTGCCGGGATCGGCGAGCGCCTGCATCACCTCCCGGATGTTGCTGTTCTCCGAGAGGGCGCTGGTCGGACAGACGGCTACGCATTGGCCGCAATTGACGCAGTTGGTCGTCAGGATCGGATCGTTGAAGGCCGTGCAGAGGACCGAAGTGAATCCCCGGCCTACGACCGACAGGGCGCCGACGGTCTGGACTTGGTTGCAGACCGTTTCGCAGCGGCGGCAGAGGATGCACTTTTCCATGTTGCGCACCACCGACGGCGAGAGGTCCATCATCGGTTTGGTGGTTTCTCCCTTGTACTTGGCCTCGCGGATGCCGAGGTCTTTGGCCATGGTTTGCAGGCTGCAATAGCCGTTCTTCGAGCAGGTGAGGCATTCGTTGGGGTGGTCCGAGAGGATCAGCTCCAGAATGGTTTGCCGGGCGTTGATGACGCGGGGTGTGTGGGTGCGGACGACCATCCCTTCCGTGCAGACGGTTTTGCAGGCCGGAGCCAGGTTTTTGCGTCCTTCGACCTCTACGACGCAGATGCGGCAGACACCGGGGTCGTTCTTGCAGCCCAGCTCGTGCAGGTTGAGGTAGCAGAGCGTCGGAATTTTGATGCCGACCGAAGCGGCCGCTTCGACCAGGTTGGTGCCCGGGGCGACCTCTGCGGTTCGGTTGTCGATGGTTAGTTTTATCGTTTCCATGCGGATTTGTCTTGGAGGAGTGGTTAGCGGATGCTGATTGCGCCGAACTTGCATTTTTCGAGGCAGGTGCCGCACTTGATGCAGCGGGCCTGGTCGATGGCGTAGGGTTGTTTGGGGATGCCGCTGATGGCTCCCGGCGGACACATGCGAGCGCAGAGGGAGCAACCTTTGCAAACCTTGGGGTCGATCACGAAACTCATCAGGTCGCGGCAGCGGTGGGCCGTACAGTGGTGGTCCCGCACGTGGGCCACGTATTCGTCCCAGAAGTTTTCCAGGGTCGAAAGCACTGGATTGGGGGCCGTCTGCCCCAGGGCGCAGAGCGACGAGTCGCGGATTACGCGGGCGAGGTTCTGCAATTCGTCGAGGTCTTCGTCCCTGCCCAGTCCCCTGGTGATCCGGTCGAGAATCTCCAGCAGGCGTTTGTTTCCGATGCGGCAGGGCGTGCACTTGCCGCACGACTCCTCGACGGTGAATTCGAGGGAGAATTTGGCCACCGACA
>OLIR01000712.1_pt1 | contig 12444 bp, 9 predicted proteins | sample 1609741 | NCBI WGS metagenome assembly OLIR01 (sample SAMEA4350169, study PRJEB24818) | metagenome | biome: human; feature: gut; material: faeces | place: Denmark | collected 2013-09
GTATCAGAACGGCAGCTTTTTCTTCACCACCAGAGGCTACGGCCACGGGGTCGGGATGAGCCAGTGGGGAGCCAGAGCGCTGGCCGAGCAGGGGCAGACGGCTTCGCAGATCCTCGCCCACTACTTCCCCGGCACCCAGCTGCGGCAGTGAGCCGCGCCGACAAAAAACCGCCGTGTGCATCTGATCTGCACCCGGCGGTTTTTCGGTATCTTTTACTGGAACAGACTGTCCAGCCAGCTCAACGCGCTGCTCTGGGTCGTCGTCTCCGTTGTGGGGGTCTGTTCCACCACGGTGGTCTCGGTGGCCGTCTCTGCAGCCGTCTCTTCGGCCACGACTGCGGCCTCCAGCTCTTCCAGACCGATGCCGTCATCGTTGGCATCGGAAGTGATGTACCAGTAGCAGGACGCCCCAGCGATCGAGATGCTGGCACTGGACAGCGGCACACGGCCCGCAGAGACGCCGTTCGCCGGGTCTGAGCAGTAGAAGACGCCGTTCGTGTAGTCGGTCAGCAGCACCGCGTGGGGCTGGCTGCGGTCATACAGGACGATGCCCTCCGGGTGCTCCTGCAAGATCCGGATGAGGGCTTCGGTCTTGGCCGCCTTGCCGGAAGGAAGGGTGGCATAGCCAACGTGCATCGCATTGTATGTAAAACTGTGGGACAGACCGCCGGCCCACGCCGTGCTCTTGATGCTGTTCTCGGTCACATCGACCCAGCCGTCCAGACCATCAAAGTAAGCGCGGCGGCGCAGCATCATCGCGGCCGAAGCCAGTGTGCAGGTGCCGCCCCGGCTCTGCTTGAAGTAGAACCCGGCGTCAACGTTTAAGTCCACAGCCAGAGCCGCAGGCAGAAGCGTCATCATCAGCGCCAGCGTCATGAGCAGCGCCGACAGTTTTTTCCATGCGTGATGCGGTGCAGTTTCCACGTTGTTCCATCTCCCTTGAATCGCGTCGTTATTCACTGCCGTAAAGTATACCAGTCTGTTACACTTTTGTAAACAGTTGTTCAGCTTTTTTCTCATATTTTACACGATTTGGTCACAATTCAGGAGCAGATTGCACAAAAGGCACTTTTGTCTGTTGTGGTTTTCGTACAAAAGTCTGTTGGTTCTTTCCGTTTTCTTTTTGTGCAGATTATGGTATACTTTCAAGCAGGACCAACGAAACCGAAACTTTGCAGGAGCAGGTATTTATGAAAGCAACCATCGTCATCCCCAACATCAACGGCAAGGGCTGGCTCAGGGACTCCATCGAGTCCATCTATGCCCAGACCGAACAGGATTTTGAACTCATCGTCGTGGACAACGGCTCCACCGACGAAAGTCTGGAGCAGGCCCGCAGCTATTGCACCCGCCCGAACTTCACCCTCATCGAGAACGGCCGCAACACCGGCTTCTCCCATGCTGTCAATCAGGGCATCGCCCGCGCCAAGAGCGAGTTCGTGGTGCTCTTCAACAACGACGCCTTCGCCGAACCGCAGTGGCTGGCGGAGCTTATCCGCACCGCCGAGACCGACCCCCGGATCTTCGCCGTGCAGAGCCTGATGATCCGCCACTTCGACCGCGAACTGGCCGACGACGCCGGGGACTACGTCACATGGATGGGCTTTGCCTGTAAGACCGGCGACGGCCGCCGGGCCAGCCGCTACACCAAAACGAAGCGCATCTTCTCGGCCTGCGGCGGCGCATCGCTCTACCGCAAGAGCATCCTGGACGAGATCGGCGGCTTCGACGAAAACTTTTTCGCCTACTTTGAAGACGTGGACCTCAGCTGGCGCGCCAACAACGCGGGCTATCAAAATGTGCTCTGCCCTGCGGCCAGATGCTACCACATCTGCGGTGCCAGCACAGGTGCCGTCAAGTACAACGCCTTCAAGAGCCAGCAGAGCGGCCGCAACAGCATCCTGCTCCCGCTCAAGAACGAGCCGCTGCTCATGCTCCTGCTCAACTTCATCCCGCTGGCGCTGGGCTATCTGCTCAAGTGCTACAAGTTCCACAAGCAGGGCTTTGGTGAGGCCTGGGACAAAGGGATGCACGAGGCCTTTGCCCTGCTCCGCTCCGGCCAGCTCGGCAAGCGCCCCTTCCGCCTGAAAGACCTGCCCAACTACATCCTGATGGAACTGTGGATGATCTGGAACATGGTGCCGTATCTGTGGTATCGGCTGGTCATTGTCCGGTTCGACCTGAAATAATTTTGATACAGCAGCACCCCCGGTGCTCGTTCCTGTCAAACGAGTGCCGGGGGTGTTTTGTATTCTTTGGATCCGTGGAAAGCTCCGATGCCTTTTTTCAGTTCTGCGTTTATAACACCCTCAAGCACATCGTCAGCAGTTTCCCGGTGGAGACAACCGTGTGAAAATGAGCCGGATGCGGGGGATAAAAAAGAAAAGCAGCCCAAAACCTTTCGATTTCGAGCTGCTTGCAATGCCGGTGGTGGGGGGCTCCCGCGCACTGAGCAACAGCCCGCAGGGCTGATTGCTCCCCTGCTGTGCAGGGTCGTGCTGTTCGACCCGCTCACACGCCGCAGATAAAAAGAAAGCCCCCCAGACAAGCTGGAGGGCTTCCTTTTTATGCCGGTGGTGGGGGTCGAACCCACACGTGTTATTAGCACAAGGGATTTTGAGTTTTTATCCTCATCTTCCATCTGGTGTCATCCAGTGATATCTAGTGATATCTGGTTCCCACTGTGCAAAGGCAAAATTCACGCCTCAACGAACAAAAATTTGAAATATTCACGATTTTTCGATGCGTTTTCCCTCTACTCTGTTTTTTCGTTTTGGACCGCCCAAATGGAAATTGGAGGGATGTTCAGGAGGGATGCAGGGCAAAACGCTCCTCTGCTTAGGCACAAAACGAAAGGAAAGTCAAGGATGATGAACAAATTTCAAGCCAGAAAATTTTACAGGAAAATGTTTGCAAACTATCCCGATGTTCTTACCGTGGAGGATGCAACAAATCTCTTGGGCTTCAAAAGCCAGACCGGCGTGATACGGCGCATCCATCAGAACCGTATCCGGTACCTGAAGGTCGGCAGAAATTTTATGATCCCCAAAGAATATCTCATAGATTATCTTTTAAGCGATTGATTCCATATCGACTATATTATATTACATAGCGCACTGCTTTTTCAATGTCAAGGAGCTGTGCGCTTTTATTTTTTTAGATGGGAGGTCAAGTTTTGCACAGCAATAAGAACAGAAAGTTGAAAAAGCCACATGACCCTTGACTACTTCTACGGACAAGCCGGAGAGCTGTTCTCCTTCTACCGCATTCCAAAGGCTCTGTTTCAGGAGCCACGGTTCCAGAGCCTGTCAACCGATGCCAAGACCCTGTACGGTATCCTGCTGGACCGCATGAGCCTGTCCGTGAAAAACGGCTGGCTGGACGAGCAGAACCGGGTGTTCATTATCTTCACGATAGAGGATGTCAAGAGGGCGTTGTGTTGCGCAGACAACAAAGCGACCAAGCTGCTCCGGGAACTCGAAAAGTTTGGTCTGATTGAACGAAAACGCAGAGGTCTGGGAAAGCCAAGTTTGGTGTATGTGAAGAACTTTTCGGCAGAATCGTCAAAATCAATATTCCAGAATCGTGATTTTCACGATTCTGGAGGCTTCAAAAACGCAAGTCAAGACCCTTCAAAATCACGATGTAATAAGACTAAAGAGAATGATACTGAAATGAGTGAGACTGATCCTTTCTATTCTGAAGAAGCGGATGGGATGAGCAAACGCACCCAACTGGAAGAATATTTTTCTCAGTCTTTGGAGATCCCACGCAGGAAAACCCTACGTTGGAAAATCCAATGCAATTAAATAAAGATAAACTAATTACAGAAAAACAAAAGAAAGAGGGATTAAATACCGATTCCCTTCCTATCCATTCCCCAAACCCCTTGCCTTTGGACGAGGACGAGACAGTGGCACCGCCGCCGGAACGGACAGGAAGCCGAAAGGAAGCGGCCTATCAAATCTACCGGGACCTGATTTTGGAGAACATCGAGTATGACACCCTCATCCAGAATCCCCGGATAGACCGGGAGCAGCTGGACGAGATCGTGGACATCCTACTGGAAACCGTCTGCACCAACCGCAAGTCCATCCGGGTGGCCGGGGACGATTACCCGGCAGAGTTGGTCAAGGCCAAGTTCCTGAAACTGGGCAGCCATCACATTGAGTTCGTCATGGACTGCCTGCGGGATAACACCACCAAAGTCCGCAACATCAAGCAATACCTGCGGGCCATGCTGTTCAACGCCCCCAGCACCATCAACAGCTACTATGCGTCCCTTGTGGCGCACGACATGGCGCAGCCCGATTGGGGCCGCCCGCCCAACACCTGACCGAAAGGAGCGTCCACCCATGAGAACCCTTTACCTGCGGCGGCTGGTGGTTCCACCCTAGCTGCCGCTCTGAATTTTCTGCAACAAGGAGGGATTCATATTGCAGGAAGAAGTCACCCAGAAAACCATTGCCCTGTCCATGAAAACGGGCAAACTCACCGCCCAAGCGTTGCAAGCTGCGCTGAAAAAATATTTGCAGCACCGGGCCAAGGGGCCAAAGCTGCACCACGGCAAGCAAAGCCTGAAACAGCTGAAAGCCCATGGTGCGGCCCTGACCAACATTGAAGTCACGGAGGCGAACATCGGGGCGTTCAAGCCCTGCGCCAAGAAGTACGGCGTGGACTTCACCTTACGCAAGGACAAGACCACCCAGCCGCCCCACTACATCGTGATCTTCAAGGCCAAGGATCTACCTCGTGGTGTATGCTTCCACGGAGCTGCCCGTCCGGCTGCGCCGCGCCTGCCTGAAGCTGGACAAAGAGCTGGACACCCGGCTCTACTCCATCGGCATCCCGGCCATCCTCAACCTGGCGCTTCCCTCTCTGCTGGTCACGTTCCTCAACAGCCTGCTGGCCGCGTTCTCAGGCAGCTATGTGGTGGTGCTGGGCATCTACTACAAACTACAGACATTCCTCTACCTGCCCGCCAACGGCATCGTGCAGGGAATGCGTCCCCTCATCAGCTACAACTACGGTGCCGGGGAGCACAAACGGGTACGCCGGCTCTACCAGATCACCCTCATCCTGAGCGCCGCCATCATGGCAGCGGGCACCCTTGGCTGTCTGGTGGCCTCGGAGCCTCTCATGCGGCTCTTTACCTCTACCCCGGAGACGGTGGAAGCCGGAAAAGTTGCTCTGCGGATCATCTGCCTGGGCTTTGTGGTCTCCACCACCTCTTCCGGCGCGCTGGAGGGTCTGGGCAAGGGCACGCAGTCGTTGGTGATCTCCCTGTGCCGCTACATCGTCTTCATCATGCCGCTGGCCTGGGTGCTCTGCCGACAGTTTGGCCCTGTGGGCGTCTGGAACGCGTTCTGGGCCACGGAAGTGCTCTCCGCCATCGTTTCCCTTATCGTCTACAAAAAGAGCGTCTGACACGTTTTCCGTATACGCAAAAAAGGCTCCGGGCCTGCACTCCCCTTTCACAGGGAGGCAAGCCCGGAGCCTTTTCCGTTTCAGCCCAAGGGCTGGTTTTTATTTGGTGTGCTGCTCGGTGCTCTGGTCGTCCGATTCAATCGGCGTATCCAGTTCCTCCACGGGGGCAGCGTTCTTTTTGGCCTTACGGGCCTTACGCTTGTGGATCAGCTTCCGTGCGAGGAATGCTGCCACCAGCAGCGCGGCTACCGTGCCGCCGCAGAGCTCCCAGAGCGGGATGCCCTTGGGCACAAAGGCCATGACGATCTCGGTCCCGGCAGCCGTAAAGGTGATGTAGCTGCCAAAGGTATCGGTAGGCACTTTGATCCATTTGCCATCCTGCTGGACATAGACGCTGCCCTGCTTGCCCTGCGGCAGATAGCGGATAGTGTGGGTCTCCTGCCCGTCGTCCGAGAAGTCCAGCAGCCACTGCTCGGTGGCATTGGCCACGCCGGACGGCGTCTGGGAGGTAACGCTCAGGGCATTGGAGCCGCCAAACAGGCCATCCACATAGAAGATCGGACGGCCGTTGATGCGGACATCAATGCTCTTCAGTGCCGGGGTGTAAGAGGTGTACAGCGCCGTGACCACGGTGTCCAGATGGAGGTCATCCAGCACCGGGGTGTTCCACTCGGCAAGGTAACCGTCTTTCTGGGGCAGTTCGGGGTAATCCGCCTCGGTAAACGATGCACCGTAAGTAAAGGTGCGCTGGTCCACGATGTGGCCGTCGGCCATAAAGGTCAGCGTCAGCTTCTGGAAGCCCTTGGGCGCGCCCTCCAGTGCCCGCATGGTATCGTAATCAATGGGCTCTGCCTGACCGGCACGGCTGATGCGGTCAACGCCGCGCAGGGTATCGGAGACAAACAGGTTCCCCGTGAACGTACCATCCTGGCCGCCGGAAATGGCGCCCCAATACTGACCGTCGGTGTTGCTGCTGCTCGTGGAGAGGGCCACTTCGGAGTCATCCCCGTCATCGTCCGGCTCATGGATCTCCACCATGGCGCGGTTATCCTTGATGATGCAGCTGTTGCCGGTCAGGACACTGTCCGCGCCCTGGCCCACGATGCCGCCAATGTACTTGCTGCCAGTCAGCTCACACTTGGCCCAGTTGGAGATCAGCTTTGCGGAGGAATGGCCTGCAATGCCGCCCACCTTGTTGTTGCCATCCACTTTGCCGTAAGCTTCGCAGCCCGTGATGTAGCCCAGATCCATCTCGCCGCAGATGCCGCCTGCCGCCTTTTTCTTGGAGGTAACGGTGCCCTCGTTGACACAGTTCATCACCACCGCGCTGATGGTGTACTCGGTGCGCAGGAGCGAACGGTTCTCATCCTTATCGTCGTCTTCGGGATCAAGGGTGTTTTCCACCGCCATGGTACCCGCGATGCCGCCCACATTCATGTCGGCTTCCACGGTGCCGCGGTTGGTGCAGCCCTCGATCTTGCCCTCGTTCTGAGCCGTCAGGTTCTCGGACTCATCTTCAAAGATGTTCTTGCTGCCGGGGTCGCTGATCTCTTCCACAGCATCCAGCAGCAGGTTGGAGACCACATTGATCTGGTCGTTGATGGAGCGGAGGTTGCTGGTGAGGGTGTTGCTGGCCGAGAGCATATCCCGGTTGAGGGTGCTCATCTGGTCGGTCATGTTCGTCACAGCGTCAAACAGTTCATCCTTGGTCGCGGTCATCTCGGAAGAGGGGCGCGGCACATGGATGGGATCCTGCTCCGCCAGCCAGTGGACGATATCCGCCGCCTGGCTGGTCATGCTGGTCAGGCCGCTCATGCCCTCCGCCATGATGCCGAGGCTGGCGGACATGTGGCCCAGCGTTGCGCTGGTGAGGGCGGAATCCGTCTTGAGGATATCCAGAGACTTGTCAAAATCATCCGCAGCCTTGCCCAGATCCTGTGCGGCATCGCTCAGGGAATCCAGACCCGCCTGAATGGAGGCATTGCCGGAACTGATGTTGCCGGTGTTGAAGCCCAGCTTATCCAGAATATCTTCCAGATTGCCCAGCTGGTCGCCCACATTGCCAAGCGCGCCGGACATGCTGGTAAGGGCAGAAGCCATCTGGGGATTGCCCTGCTCCGAAACGAGGTTGGCGGTGTTGCCCAGCAGCGCGCCGATCTGCGTGGCCCGGCCTGCCATATTGCCCACGGCGCGGGTGACCTGCTTGCCGGCGGAAGCCAGCTGGCCGTCATCGGCCAGCAGCGTGGCGCTCCGCAGCAGACCCAGGCCGGTGGTCAGCAGCTTCATCTGGCCGCTCATGCCGGAGCCCAACGAGAGGATGCTCATGGCGGAATTCGCCACCTGCAGCAGGGAGATGGCTGTTTTGATGTGATCGTCCACCGCGTCACCGGACACGCTGGAATAGCCGCCCAGAATGGTGCTGATGGCGCTGCTCAGGCCGCTGTCATCCTTGCCCGGCAGCGAGGCGATCAGGTCGTCCAGGCCCTTGCTGATCTGCTCCAGACCCTGCTTGCTGGAATCCAGCGCGTCGCTGGCCTTGTGCGCGCCGGAAGAAGCCTTGGCCAGTGCCGTGGAGGCGGTCAGCATCTCGGCCGCCATCTCCGCGGTGACCCACTTGAGCTGGCCCACGGCGGTGGTCATCTTATCCAGTGCGTCGACACCCGTGTCCATCACGGGCTCCAGCCGGGTAAATGTATCGGAGATGAGGTCTCCCGTGCGGTCCACCTCGTCCGCCACTTCGTCAAAGTAATCGCCTCCCTGCTCCTGCAGACGGCGGGCTGCCTGCACGGCAGTGTCCATCTGAGAGTTCAGGGTGTTGAGGTCGGTATTGAGGAGGCTGGTGCTGCCGTCCATGTCATCGGCCGCGCCGTTGACCATGGTGTGCAGCGTGTCCAGCTCGGTGCGCAGACGGTTGATGGTGCTCTGGTCCAGGTCCAGCTCCACATAGGGCTCTGCCTGGCCGGCAATGCCGCCCACGTCCTTGCGGCCCTGTACCAGGCCCTGGTTGACACAGCCGGAGATCAGGCCATCGGTCCGGCCCACGATGCCGCCCACGTTATAGCCTACATGGGCATAGCCCACGTCGCCCGCGTTGGCACTGCTGAGGATCAGGCCGGAGGAGCGGCCTGCAATGCCGCCGGTATCCGAGGAGACATTGGAGATGTTATTGCTCAGGTCATCGCCCATATCCTTCTTGACCAGCTCCAGCAGGGTGGCCGGGAGGCCCTCCATATCGAGGGCGGACTCCTGATACTCGGAGTTGACGGCGCCCACATTGGTGCAGCCGGTGATGACACCGAGGTTGTAGCCCACGATGCCGCCGGTGGCATACGCACCGCTGACCATGGCACGGGAAGTGCTGTGGTCGATGGTTCCGCTCGTCTCATTGCGGCCCACCAGACCGCCCGCCTCCTCCTCGCCGTGGACAGCACCGGAGAACGTGCAGTTGATGATGGTGCCGTAGTTGGTGCCCACCAGACCGCCTGCGGTCTTCTGGGTACCAGCGGGATTGACCACACCCTTGATGGTAAGGTCCTGAATGGAACCGCCCTCTTCCAGGATGCCGAAGAAGCCGGCTGGAGAATAAGCCCCCACGAGGCTGACATCCGAGATGGTGTGGCCGTTGCCCTTGAACGCGCCGCTGAACGACGCAACGGGGGCCCACTCCGTATCCTCCAGCGAGAGGTCTTCCTGCAGGATCACGGTCTTGCCTTTGGACCACTGATCAAAGCCGCATTTGTCGGCAAAGGCCAGCAGGTCCGAAACACTGTTGATGTAAATGGTATCCGTCGGCGCGGTGTCGGCCGCAAATACCGGCAGCGCCGCCGAAGCCGCCAGCACCAGTGCCAGCAGCGCAGCGGTCAGGCGGTGCAGCAGCCGGGTGCTGCCCGCCGCAGACTCATTCGTCCGCATGGGAGTCGTTTTCATCCTGCACCTCCTGTGAGATTTTACCAGAAAGAACGGTAAGATGTACGTTTCCATCCACAACGGCGTTCATGGTACCGGCCACGGAGCCGTTCACCTCGCCCTGCACCATGCCATTGACACGCACCCGGCCGCTGGCCGTGTTGGTGTGCAGCACCACATGATGCATGGAGAACGAAGTTTTATCCACCAGCTTGCCACCCACCAGCAGGATCTGCGGCAGGACGAACAGCACCAGGAAGATGGAGATGATGGTACCGCGGCCCAGGCACTGGCCGATGCCCACGATGCAGGCATCGGACGTCATCTGACCGATAAGGGTACCGGCCACCGTCATGATGGTGCCGGAAGTGAGGATGGTGGGGAACGCAAAGTTCAGCGTCTCGATCATGGCTGTCTTATGGTCCATCTTATCCCGCAGCTCGTTGTAGCGGGTTGCAATAACGATGGCGTAATCGATGTTTGCACCCATCTGGATGGAGCTGACGATCAGGTAGCCCATGAAGTACAGCGGCGTGTGGATAAAAGCGGGGACGGAGAAGTTGACCCAGATCGCGCCCTCGATGACGAGGATCAGTAGGATGGGCATTGCCACCGACTGGAACGTGAACAGCAGGACGATCAGCACGATCAGCACGGAGACCACGCTGACCACGATGTTGTCGATGGCAAACGACTTCTGGAAGTCGTACTCGTTGGTGGCGTCGCCCGCCAGATAGATGTCGCCGTCCGGGTAATACTTCCGGGCGATGGTGCGCATCTGGTCCGTGAACTCATACATTTCATCCTCGCTCTGGAGGCTGGGGTTCAGGTAGACCAGAATACGGTTGTAATCCGCACCCTGCAGCTGGGCCTTTGCGCTCAGCATCTGGGTCTGGGCATCATGCAGGTCGTTGATCTGATCCTGGTCCAGGCTGACAATGCCGGAATCGACCTCGTCACAGACGTAGAGGAACATATCAATGAGCGGCACACTGTAGTTGGAGAAGTTGCCAATGACCTGGCCGTACTCATCATTTTCCAACGCGTAGCCTGTGTAGACCACTTGGGCCAGCTCGTAATCCAGGCCCGCCATCTCAGAGAACTGGCGGGAAGTGAGCCGGTCTTCCAGCATGTAGCCGTCCATGGCCTCAATGTTGGAAAGGCCGCGGGTGTGGTCCACCTCATCGTGGCTTTCCAGTTCTTTGATCATGGCTGCTTCCACCCGGTAATCGTCGTTCTTTGGTACGACGAGAGCCACCAGGTTGGACTTGGTAAAGTTTTCGTCGATCATGTTATCGGCGATCTGCGTCTCATTCAACACTGGCGTCTTGATCGGGCCGTAGCCATAGGCGTAGGGGCACTGTGTCTGGAAATGGTAGGCAAACACCAGCACCACTGCAAAGACGATGGGAACGATCTTGCGGGTTTTGTAAGCATAGCGGCCCACGAACGAGATCTTGGGCACAAAGTTGCGGTGCTTGGTCTTGCTCATGTAAGGGCCAAACAGCATCAGCAGGCCGGGCATGACCACGAAGACCGACAGCATGGAGAACAGGATGGCCTTGATGAGGCAGATGGCCATATCCGGGCCGATCTTGAACTGCATGAACAGCATGGCCACCAGACCGCCGATGGTGGTCAGGGAGCTGGAACTGATCTCCGGGATACTCTTGGCCAGCGACTCGATGACCGCCTCTTTCAAGGGCAGGGTCTCGTGTTCTTCTTTAAAATGGTTGCAGAAGATGATGGCGTAGTCCAGCGAAAGGGCCAGCTGCAGAATGTTCGTGACCGAGTTGGAAACGAACGAGATGGTGCCCAGCAGGAAGTTGGTGCCCATGTTGAGGATCATGCCCACCACGAAAGTGAGCAGCAGCACGGGAACTTCCGCATAGGTCTGGGAGGTGAAGATCAGCACCACCACAATGATGATAGCAACATACACCATGATGACATTGACTTCACGCTCAATCGTCTCCTCCTGCGTATTGCCCAGCGAGGTGGAAACGTAGATATCGTAGTCTTTCAGGTACTCCTTGACGCTTTCCAGCGTTTCCAGGCACTGGTCGTCGTCCTCGGGGTAATCGAATGTGATGGAGTACAGCGCCGATACATTATTATAATGGGCGGTGGTATCATCGTACTCGATCATCTGGATGCCCCTGAGGCCCGCCAGCTCGTCGTTCAGCTGGTCTGCCTCGTCCGGCGTGATGTTTGCCACCATGACATCGGCAGAACCGTAGGTGGTAAACTCTTTTTCCATAATGTCCAGGCCCATGCGGGTCTCGCTGGTCTTGGGCAGATAGGTGGTCAGGTCGCTTTCCACCTTGACCCAGCTGCGGGAGAAGATGGTGAAGATGGTTCCCAGAATGACGATGAGGAACACAAGGTTGCGCCGCTCAACAATTTGCAGCGCGAGCTTGTGCATAAAATCGTTTTTGGGCTGTTCCTGCTCGGTCATCGTGTTCCCTCCTCTCGGCATTGCATTACTGGAGTTTTGCAAGGATTTCCTCAGCCGTCATACCGCTGGCCAGCAGCTTCTTCAGCACATCTTCTGCTTCGCCTTTCTTTGCTTCTTCCATTGCCTTTGCTTCGGCGGCAGCTTTTTTGTTTTCGGCTTTAGTAAGTTCCTTGGTGGCGGCTTTCAATTCTGCTTTCTTGGCTTTCAGCTGCGTCTTCAGATCATCGAGATTTGCAGTCAGCGCAGCAACCTCAGATTCGATTTTTTCCTTTTCGGCGGTCTTTTCTGCAACGACGGCTGCATAATCAACGTTGGCATTTACAATACGGGTCTTATTCTTGCTTCCCTTGGGTCTTGCCATAATAATTTCCTCCCATACAGTGAAATAATTTGATACTTACAAGTATATTCCAAATAGTCAGAATTGCAATAGGTAACCTGAGCTGTTTTCAACTGCTACTGTGCCACATCAGAAGGTAAGGCTTCATAATGGCAAGATACTTATCGCGTGCAGAACTTTCGTGCATATGCTTCTTGAGAATCCATCTAGTGAATACCGACACCCTCCATGATCTTTTCTATCCAATTTGTGGAAGAATCATTTTTCTCACTAAATGACCCCAAATAATGTGACGAACTCTCAACCTCTATTA
>OLIR01000713.1_pt1 | contig 12432 bp, 15 predicted proteins | sample 1609741 | NCBI WGS metagenome assembly OLIR01 (sample SAMEA4350169, study PRJEB24818) | metagenome | biome: human; feature: gut; material: faeces | place: Denmark | collected 2013-09
AGTGTCCAAAGCCTGTGAAAAGCTAAGACCGGATTTTAAACAAGAGCAAGCAATAATAAGCGCATCACTAAGCTGGGATTCAAACTTTTTAACTTTTTGCTTTTGCTTAATTTTGATTAAGAACATCGGCAGGAAAAGGCAAACAACCATAACAGCCAATGCAACAATCGAGTTTTGCAAGAATAATACAATAAGACCTGCCGGAACAACCGTTACCAAAAGCCAAATTGTCAAAAATTCTTCAGGTCGCATTTTCATATCGGCTCTTTGAAGCTCAGTATAAAGTGCACTTGCAAATTTTTCAAAAAAGCCGCCCTGCTTTTTCTTTTCTTTATTTTTTGCTTTAATTCTGCTTTCGTGCTTTACTAAAGCATAATTTTCACTGTCGCCCTCATTTTTTTTGAGCTCATCAAGTCTTTTATCGGCAGCAACTTGATCCTTTGTAAGAATAGAAGAAATAAGAAATGCCAATACAAAACCGAAAAGAGCAATTGAAACAGCAAAAATGATTGTAATTATAGTAATATTAGTCGAGGAACCAGTCATTGTTTACACTCACTCCGTTTTCTCGTATTTTTTCAACACATTTTGGAATAATACCTGTTGCTTTAAACGAACCTTTAAACTTACCGTTTGCATCCATTTCACCCTCTGTTTCATAAGTGAAAATATCCTGCATACGAATAACATCACCCTCCATACCTACAATTTCAGATACAGAAGTTACCTTTCTTGTACCATCCCTAAGACGAGCCTGCTGAACAATAAGGTTAATAGCGGAAGCAACTTGGTCCCTAATAGCTTTAGACGGAAGTTCCGAACCGGACATCATAACCATTGTTTCAATACGCGAAATCGAGTCCCTTGGGGAATTGGCGTGGATAGTAGTAAGTGAACCGTCGTGACCGGTGTTCATAGCCTGAAGCATATCAAGTGTTTCTTCACTACGAACCTCACCTACGATAATTCTGTCAGGCCTCATACGAAGGGAGTTAACAACTAAATCACGAATAGAAATTCGACCTTTACCTTCCATATTGGCTGGACGCGCTTCAAGCGTTAAAACATGCTCTTGGTGAAGCTGAACTTCGGCAGAGTCTTCAATGGTAATAATTCTTTCATCAGTCGGAATATATGAAGACAATACATTAAGAAGTGTAGTTTTACCTGAACCGGTACCACCTGAAACGATTATATTAAGTTTACCTTTAACAGCAGCTTCAAGGAAAAGGAGCATTTTAGAAGAAACAGAACCCCAAGTCAAAAGATTTTCTGCCGAAATAGGTGTTTTACCGAATTTACGAATTGTAAGAATTGGGCCTACGAGAGATACGGGAGGAATAATTACATTTACACGCGAACCGTCAAGAAGTCTGGCATCACACATCGGGCTTGATTCATCAACATGCCTGCCTACACGGGATACGATTCTGTCAATTATTTGCATAAGGTGCTGGTTATCTTTAAATTGAATATCGGTAAGTACAAGTTTACCGTGTGATTCAACATAAACATGGTCATAGCCGTTAACCATAATTTCAGAATATTCATCACTGTCAACAAGGCACTGAATAGGGCCGTAACCCATAATATCATCATAAAGCTGCTCTTTAACAGTATCTCTGTCAACACGGGGAATATTGTATTCCGGCTTTTCAACATATTCATTGATAAGCGCACGCATTGAATCATCTGTTACAACTTCGCCGGAACTTATTTGCTGTTCAATGATTGCGTTATGAATTCGTGTTTTTGTTTCAGCAAATGGATCTTCAACAGCAATTCGTGCTAATTTATCATTTGAAGCATCGTGAGTTAAAGGACTCACTTGCATTGGCTGTGGTTCTCCATTTACACCGTATCTATCTAACAATCCCATTTAATTATTTCTTCTTTCCAAATGCTTTTTTCTTCTTTGTACCTGCCGTTAAAGTGCCTTCTCTTTCCATAATAAGCTTATTAGCAAAAGAAGAAATATCTTTGGCAATTACTGCTCTCGGCTTATATGTAATAAGCGGCTGACCGCTGTTGAGTGAGCTGTTTACTGTTTTCAAATCACTTGAAATTACAGCGTAAGCATCTATGCCGAGAAGATTTTCATAGTCGCTGATTTTTACATTATTCTTTTTAACATTTTTATTTATAATAAGTTTTACTTTATCCTGCTGGTTGATTTGAGACAATACATTTTGGCAAAGCTTTGCACGCTTTAATGAAAGAATATTAACATCATTAACCATAAATATATCATCACTTGATTCAAGTGCTGTAATTACAGGGTCAGTCAATGCACAGCCACAATCAAGAATAATATATTCATAATAATTACGCGCTACATCAATAATTGCTTTTGTATGATTTGACTGAATATACTCTGCAAGTTCAGGCGAACTTGGAGAAGCAAGCACCGAAAGACCGGAAGCGTGAGTACAACAGCAGGAAGATAAATTATCAATAGAAATACCGTTAGTATCTCTTGCAAGGTCAACTATTGTTTCAGTTGGGTTAAGGTCAAGTGCCATATCTGCGTCACCAAACCGCAAATCAAGGTCAACCAAAAGTACCTTTTTGCCGAGTGTTGCAAGATATACAGCAGTATTTGTACAAATTGTAGTTTTACCTACACCGCCTTTACCGCTGAAAAATGCATAAACTCTTGAACGAACTTTTTTAGTAACATTAAAATTTTGATTAAGCTTTTTTTCGTTACCTACGATACTTTTAACCGTATTTAAAAATTCTTCATTGCCGATATTGACATTCATTACGCGCCTAATACCGCTTTGAGCCGCGTTATTTACAAGGTCGACCGTAACATTATCAGTCATAATGATTGCAGAGCAACCAAATGAACCCAAGTTAATATCTTCAACAAAAGTCAAAAATTCAGGTGTTATTTCATCACTGTCTAAAACAAAAACTACAACATCAGGAACAAAACCCTGAATTCTCATTTTAGATTCAGGCTGAAAATCAGCGTAACCGATAATTGAAAGTTCATCGTTTACGATTTTATTCTTAACTGCAACTTTATATTCTGTTTTTTCTGCACATACTACAATGTTTATACTGCTCATGGGGACTCTCCTCGTAGTTTATTAGCGTCTTGGATTAAGTATAAGCTTATAATCGTATTCGCTTTCGATTTCATAAAGCTTAAGTGCCTGCTTCTTGGTTACTTCAACAGTAAGGGTGCTGTATTTAGTAATCTTTGTTCCGCTTTGAGAAGCACTTGAATTTTCGGCATTTGTAGAAACTCTTAAGATTTTTAAATCTTTATAAGCTATTTTTGTTGTAATGTTACCTGAATCATCTTTCTTGTTAACAAGTACATCAACTGTATCACCTTCGCTGATATAACCGTCAACACTCTTTACACTGGCTGCATCAAATGAATAAGCAACCTTACCCTGCGGAAGTTTAAGTGAAAGGGCAACATCATCACCGTTTTTATCCTGAAGTCTGTTCTTATTGATAGGTTCATTTGCATAAAGTTTGTCAACAGTAATCATATGAACATTATTAGCATCATCAACAAGCTCTTTTTGAGCTTTGATATAGCTGTCATTTGAATCGGCAGCAAGAATTTCTTTTGTGATAATTTGAGGATTATCGCCTTCAAACATATCTGCTGTGATTTCAACATTTTTATCAATATCGGCAGTAGGTATCAATACTGTTACCATATCTGCATCTTTAAAAGTTGTTTTCTTATCAATTTCTGTTGCAAACATATATGTAGCAACACCTGCAATAATTGCAAATATTACTGCTATTAAATAAACCTTTTTCATAAATCTACCTCTTAGATAATATTAGTTACATATATAATATAGAGATGTAATATTATACATCATCTGATTTTTCCACTTTAAATATTGAAGTTGATGTCAAAGTTCTGTGCATTTTATCCGCGCCTGAACCTAACACCGGTGTGAGCGTTGCGATTCTGCAAGAAACAACCAGCTTCACATCGCCATTATACCTATTTTTAACATTTCTGTTAGCAGCAACAGCATCCAAATCGTTTGTATATGTTATTGTTACTTTAACATTATCCACTTTCTTAGGAAGTGAATTTTTAACCTGCGATAATATATGTACTATCTGTTCAGGGGTGGTATCATCATTAAGCGCGTCAAGCGTATAATCAACCGGACTTTGAACTTGACCGTTAACCATATTAACATTCGTATACTCCACGCAAGCTATACGCGCCGCGTTACGAGCAGAATTTTCAACCTCAATATAGTTAACAAAAAGCCAACCATAATCAAGAATCAAAAACAGTATTATCGCAAAAATAGGAAGAACAAGAACAAATTCAATAATCGACTGGCCTTCTTCTTTCTTTTTTAATCTGTATTTATAAATTTTCGTCATCATATAGAGCCTTTCACCCCTTAATCAATGCCTAAATTTGTAAAAAATCTACTTTAACTTAAATAAGGAGCAGGATTCCCCTGCTCCTTATTTATAAACGCTATTTATTAGTCTGCATTCAAACGTGTGTCTTCCATTTTGCTTGACATATCATTTGTCTTGTTCTTAGCTACATTCTTAATAACTACAAGAGCAACAATAGCGATAACTGCAACAATAGCAATGATAAGTACATACTCAAGCATGCCCTGTCCGTTTTCATCCTTAATAAAGCTCATTTGCTTTTCCTCCTTATAAGATTTAAATAATTTATTTGTTAATTAAAATATATTTTCCAGCACTACCAGAGAATTAAGCACCGGGAAACACATTGAAATTACTACCGAGACGGAAATAAAAGGTCCCATGGGGATAAGGGTCTTCATTCCCCCACGCTTTGTTATTTTCAAAAATACGAAAACCAACAAAACCAATATGCCAACTGTGGCCATTGTTTGTAAATAGCAACCCATATACATTATCAAGCCTACAACTGCACTGTACTTAACATCGCCTGCACCAACAGGGACTTTCAAAAGAGTCGGGATTGTAAAAGCTACAAATCCAAGAAAGAAGCCTATGCCTGCATTAAGCAATGTGTAATTTGTGTGTGTAGTGACGCATTGATAAATCACATATGCCGCCTGAACCACTATCATTGAAAGCAAAAGCGAATTAGGAATTTTGCGAATCAACGAATCAACTATTGCGATGGTTAACATCGGAAGCAGAAGCACCAAATTTCTTATCAGTGCAATTTCGTCATCAGCAGTTAATACCAAACCTACTGAAGCGACAGCCCCTGCCAAAGCTGTTAATATGTAAGTTGACTTTTTTCTTAAAACGATAATATCACCGGGATCTTCGCTTCTGGAAAGAATCAACCTTTTTGCTAACGGTACTGCGGCAAGTCCTAAAGCAACGCCGAACAAAATACCGATTAAAGCCTTAATAATAATATTCATTTGCTCATTTGTTAATTACTTATTTGTAATTATTTAATAAACTTTGAATGACTTTTTAATAAATCATTTTGTCTATCTCTTAACTACAACTAAATATTAGCACTATTGCACAAAAAAATCAATAGCTTTTATAAATTTTGTTTAATTTGTATAATTTTAAGTGTCGAAATTAGCAAAACTTACAATATTGTTCGATGTTGAACTAACATTATGCGTTTTGAATTACAAGTAAATATATTATGAATTTTTTGAAAACGATTCAAGGAAATATATTCTACTTATTATATTTATTAACTGTATATATTTTTTCGCTGTAAAGTGATAAATTATCTAAAAGTTGCTTCTCAACCGTATCTTTTTTCTTTGCATTGAAGTATTTTACCTTTTTTCTGTTTCCCGAAGCCTCATAATAAATTATTTTACCTTTTTTGGATTCGGCAATTGCAAATTGGTGCAAAAGTTTATCATCCTTATAAATATCGGCAAAGCTGATTTCGCCCTCACTGTCATAGTAAAGTGCAAATTCAGCCATAGCACCCTCATACCCTTGACCTGCTTTATACTCCCTTGAAAGTACATCATCAAAAGTTTTTTGGTATGTATCATTCTCGCTGTATCCGGCATAAGTCACACTGTATTCTTTAACAGATGAAATGTCGCTTGCGCGCATAATTGCACTTTTTTCACTGTTAGTATGCAGACCTTTTTCTTCAAGTGCCATCATATATCCAAGCCAACCGTAATCGGCAGTATATCTTTCAACGCTCAACACTTTGGCATCAGGCTTTATATTATTTTCTATTATATTTATAAAAGGTAAAAATGCATTTTTATATTGTTCTTCCCTCCAACTGCGCTCACCAAAAAACGGCAAATCCTTAGTTTGAACCATACAAGTATCAAGAAGTGCGCGGAAAGTTACCACTGTATCAGCCTTATTTTCACCCGCATATTCAAATACATCACTGCAAACAAAATCCACATTATCAAGCCCAAGCTTTTCCTTAAGCTTATTGCATTTTCAATTGCGGATGAATTAACATCCACACCGGTAATATGGCAATTCGGATACATTTTTGCTATAAAGCAAGTTACAATACCGCAATCGCAGGCAAGGTCTAATATCTGCTTTGAATCAAAAAGTTCGGCGTAATCAATAATTAAATTTCCCAAATGCCTGAAAAGTCCGCCGTCAAAAGCCGCTGAAATATAAATAGAGCCATCAAATGTTTCATTCTTTAATTTATAAAACACCATATTACTTGAATTACTGTGCTTTGCACGCGAATTAAGCTCAGCGGCAACCTTTTGGGTATAATCCTTATTAGTTCTCACAGCAAGGCCGGCAATAAATTCATTAGATGATTTAACATATTTAAGGCCGATTTCCTGCATATAATTATCAACTTGTTCGTAAGTTTTCATATAACCACCAATTATTTTATAATTTTACAGCCTTTATTTACAGGCTTTGTTACAGCAATATCCTTTGCAAGAGTTTTAAGTTCAAGTGCAGATTTTTCAGCTTTTTCTTTATCATCAAAAATACCGAAAACAGTAGGGCCGCTTCCGCTCATACATACTCCCAATGCGCCGTTAGTTCTCATAACTTCCTTAATATCCACCTTATTCGGCACCTCAATAAACTGCTCAAAAACATTTTCCATTTTAGAACATATTTCGCAAAGTTCCCTATTTTGCATTGCACAAAGCATACCGAATTTATCAGGTGTATGGCGCTTGCCGACTGTGTCAAACTGCGCATAAGCCTTGCCGGTATTAACACCGCAATCAGGCTTGGCAATTACAATAAAGCACTGCCTGAGAGGTTTAACTTTATTAAGCACATCACCGATACCCTGTGCAAGCAAAGTACCGCCCTTTATACAAAACGGTACATCAGCCCCGATTTTAACACCGATATTGCAAAGTTCATCATCACTTAAACCTGCATTTAACAGTTCATTAAGTGCAACAAGAGTACCTGCACCGTCGGCACTGCCGCCGGCAAGCCCCGCTTGGTGTGGAATACGCTTAACAATGTCAATATTTACACCCTTATTTTTTATTTTAGTTGTTTTAAAAAATGCATCTGCCGCTTTATATGCAATATTTTTTTCATCAAGCGGAATATCCTCAACATTGCAAGTGATAGTTATCTTTTTTGAATTTGTTTCGGTAACCGTAACGGTATCATAAAGGCCGATACTTTGCATTATCATAAACAAATCGTGATAACCGTCCGGGCGGGTGCAGATAATATCAAGCATCAAGTTAATCTTTGCATAAGCTTTAACTTTAACTTCCATCAATTTTCTCCAAGTTCTTTTATAAATTCACCGATACGCCTTACTGCCTCTTTAATGTTATCTATTGAATAGCAATAAGAAACACGAATAAAGCCTTCGCCGCAATCACCGAAAGCATTTCCCGGTATAACAGCAACTCTTTTAGACATTACAAGCTTTTCACAGAATTCTTCAGATGAAAGACCCGTTGATTTAATACAAGGGAACAAATAAAACGCACCCTCCGGCTCAAAGCAATCAAGTCCGATTTTTCTAAAAGCATCAACTGTAAAGCGGCGGCGCATATCGTAATCTTCACGCATTTTTTTAATATCATCATCACCGTTGCGCAAAGCTTCAATAGCGGCATACTGCGAAGTTGTAGGGGCAGACATAATTGCATATTGGTGAAGCTTAGTCATTTGCTTAATTATAGGAGCAGGACCCAGCGCATAGCCGAGTCGCCAACCGGTCATAGAATAAGTTTTTGAAAAGCCATTGATTATAATTGTGCGTTCCCGCATTGAATCAAGTGACGCAATAGTTGTATGCTCCTCATCACCGTAAGTAAGTTCACTGTAAATTTCATCTGAAAGTACAAGCAAATCGTGCTTTTTGATTACAGCGGCAATCTTTTCCAAATCGCCTTTACGCATAACCGCACCGGTAGGATTATTAGGAAAAGGCAATACAATAAGCTTGGTTTTATCTGTTACCGCATTTTCAATTTCTTCCGGCATAAGCTTAAAGTTGTCCTCATTTTTAGTAACAATAGGAACAGGTACGCCGCCGCAAATTTCAATAATTGGTTTGTAGCAAACAAAACTTGGTTCAACAACCAATACTTCATCTCCCGGGCATACAAGCGAGCGAATAGCCATATCTATTCCCTCCGAACCGCCTACGGTAACCGTAATTTCTGTTTTAGGATCGTATTGCACATTAAATTTGCGCTTATAATAATCGGCAATTTCATCTCTTAAAAGGGAAAGACCTGCATTTGCAGTATATCTTGTAGCACCCTGTTCAAGAGAATTGATACCTGTTTGCCTAATATGCCACGGGGTTTTAAAATCAGGTTCGCCGACACCGAGAGATATAACATTATCCATTTCTTCTGCGATTGAAAAGAATTTTCTGATTCCACTCGGCTTAATACTGACAAGAGTTGGGTTTAAATAATTATTGTAGTCCATCAGAATGAAAAAATCCCCCTATCATCCTTTGGAGCTTCTGTAAAAAATACACCCTGCTCCTTATATTTTTTAAGAATGAAATGGGTTGCGGTTGACATAACACCGTCAAGCGGTGAAAGCCTGTTAGCAACAAAAAGTGCAATTTCTTCAAATGATTTATCAGAAACCATACAGCAAAGGTCAAAACCGCCGCTCATAAGATAAATGCTTTCAACCTCTTCAAGCTGGGCAATTCTGTTTGCAATTTCATCAAAGCCATGGCCGAATTTTGGCTGAACCCTAATTTCGATAAGTGCTGTTACGGTTTGCATTTTGGCCTTATTTTTATCTATCATGGCACGATAGCCTTTAATAATTCCCGTTTCTTCATAAAGGCGAATTTGTGCTTCAACTTCTTCTTCGGTTTTACCAAGCATAACAGCAATTTCTCTGTTTGAAAGCCTTGGGTTTGTTTCAAGTATTTCTAATAACTTTTCCATATAAAAATTCCTTATCTAAATATTATTCAATAGTAATCAGTTTAGGCTGATGTTTTTCATAAACAGTAACATAATCAAAGCCTGCCGCTCGTGCAATATCATAGCCTTGGTTTATGCCTTGGCATACTCTGTTTGCATAATGCGAGTCTGAACCGACTGTAATATATTTACCACCGAGTTCTTTATATCTTTTAACAAAAGATATATTAGGCAATGTATCTTTCATATCCATAAAAAGACCCGAAGTGTTAATTTCAAGTGCCTTATCTTTTTTGATAAGCTCTTCAAATATAGCGTCGCATACATCTTGATACTTTTTCATATCAACTTCAATTTTCTCCCTGGCGACAATATATCTTAAAGGATAAGTCAGGTGTGCAAGTGAATCAAAAGCACCCCATTGGCAAAGTTCCAAAAGGCCGTCAAAATATTTACCCAGCAAGTCATCAATATCATATTTTTGATAATCAAGGAAAAAGAAATCCTCCATATTTTCAAGATTATGAAGTGAACCTAAAACGAAATCATAATCATACTTTTGAAGTAAAGCTTGAGTTTCTTTCTTTCTGTAAATTCCCTGGCCTATTTCAATACCTTTAAGTATTTTAATTTTATCACTGTATTTAGATATACATTCATTCAAATCTTTAAGCTGCGGCGGGCAAAGCTCATCAGGATTCATATCCGCACCGTCAATATCGCAATGGTCTGTTATCGCAATAACTTTTGCACCTTTTTCTATTGCGCTGAGGCAAAGTGACTCAACGCTGTCATTTCCGTCAAAAGAATGAATTGAATGGGTGTGAACATCAACAATATTTTTATATTCCAATTTTTTGCCTCTCAATATAATGTAAATATAATAAGCTTTTGTTATAATAACACAAAATACAAAAAAATAAAATATATTTCTTATACTTTATTGAAAAAAGTTTATCACTCTGTTATAATTTTAAGCAATACGATTATAAACTATACAGTAATTTGCGTATCGGAGGTAACAATATGAGAGCATTTATTACAGTTGTAGGTAAAGACACAGTAGGAATTCTTGCAAAAGTTTCATCTATCTGTGCAAAATATGAAATTAACATTACCGAAGTAAGCCAGACTATTCTTGATGATATGTTTTGTATGATTATGCTTGCTGACATAAGCAACAGCACAGTCGGATTTGTTCAATTTGCAGATGAGCTTACAAAATACGGTGATGAAAACAGCCTCTCAATTCACGCAATGCACGAGGATATTTTTAACTCAATGCATAGAATATAGGAGGTGTAACCTTGATAAATTCAAAAGAAATTCTTGAAACAATAAGAATGATTCAAGATGAATGTCTTGACATAAGAACCACAACAATGGGCATTTCGCTTCTTGATTGCGGGGATACGGATATAGATAAATCCTGCCAAAAGGTTTATGACAAAATTTGCACCAAGGCTGAACATCTTGTATCAACAGGCGAGCAGATTGAAAAGGAATACGGTATTCCTATTATAAATAAAAGGGTTAGCGTTACACCTATTGCAATAATGGCCGGTATCAGCGGCGGAGACCCTGTAAAATATGCATTGGCACTTGAAAAAGCGGCGCAAACTATCGGCGTTAATTTCATCGGCGGTTACAGTGCGCTTGTGCAAAAAGGTGTTGCGGCAGGCGACCTTGAGCTTATCAACTCAATTCCGAGAGCTTTAGCCGAAACAGAGCATATTTGTTCATCGGTAAACATCGGTTCAACCAAAGCCGGAATAAATATGGACGCCGTTAAAATTATGGGCCAAAAGGTTAAAGAAGCTGCCGAGCTTACAAAAGATAACGACTGCATTGCAGCCGGAAAGCTTGTAGTATTTTGCAACGCCCCTGAGGATAATCCGTTTATGGCAGGTGCCTTCCACGGTGTCAGTGAACCTGACTGTGTAATAAATGTAGGTGTTTCAGGCCCAGGTGTTGTAAGAAGTGCTATCAGCAAACACCCTGATTATTCTGTAAATGAAATTGCAGAACTGATTAAAAAGACTGCATTTAAAATCACCCGTATGGGTCAGCTTGTGGGTGTGGAAGCATCAAGAAGGCTTGGTGTAGACTTCGGTATAGTTGACCTTTCACTTGCTCCTACCCCGGCAGTAGGTGACTCCGTTGCTCATATTCTTGAAGAAATCGGGCTTGAGCAGTGTGGCGGTGCAGGTACAACCGCTTGCCTTGCAATGCTTAACGACGCTGTTAAAAAAGGCGGCGTTATGGCATCATCAAGTGTCGGCGGTCTTTCAGGTGCATTTATCCCTGTCAGCGAAGATGCCGGTATGATTGACGCTGCAAGAAGCGGTGCGCTCACGATTGAAAAACTTGAAGCTATGACGGCGGTATGCTCGGTAGGTCTTGATATGATTGTTATTCCGGGTGACACAAGTGCAGAAGTTATCAGCGGTATTATTGCAGATGAAGCTGCAATAGGTATGGTTAACTGCAAAACAACAGCGGTCAGAGTTATTCCTGCAATCGGCAAAAACATTGGCGATGAACTTGAATTTGGCGGACTTTTAGGAAGCGGCCCGGTTATGAAAGTAAATACTAAATCTCCTGCGCAGTTTATTAACCGCGGCGGCAAAATTCCTGCTCCAATGCACAGCCTTAAAAACTAAAAATACATTTCTAAAAAAATTAAACCCTATCTGCGAGTGGCAGATAGGGTTACTTTTTTATTTGAAAACTATTTTGAAATCACTGTTTTTAAACGCAAGTGATTTTAAAGTAGAATTATCATTTTGCACGAGAATGAATTCACCGAAATTTGTTTTTCCTTCATATTTTACACCGCCGTCAATAATATGCAGTTTTGTGTCATCGTTTGAAAGAGCAGATATTACATCATAAATAATAATTGCTGCATTTTCTTTTTCAAAATTTTCGCCTGAAATATCATATGAATAAGTGCTGTATTTAAAATTTACATTTTTTCCGTCATAAGTCATCACAAGGCCGAGCGCATTTGTATTTTTAACAGTGATGTATACGCACCCCTCTTTGTTTCGAATTTCACATTCATATGACAATTCCCCTCATGTAACTACCACATATTTAG
>OLIR01000724.1_pt1 | contig 12286 bp, 19 predicted proteins | sample 1609741 | NCBI WGS metagenome assembly OLIR01 (sample SAMEA4350169, study PRJEB24818) | metagenome | biome: human; feature: gut; material: faeces | place: Denmark | collected 2013-09
GGGTGTGTATAAGAGACAGGCTCTTGCTGTTCATATATCAGATATTCCGTTTGACGGACCATGTGCCATGACACAAATGGGACTTGTTGATGGAGAGTTTATCGTAAACCCTTCACAGAAGCAGTGGGATGAGGGCGATTTACAGCTCACAGTTGCTTCTACAAAGGAAAAGGTCATCATGATTGAAGCAGGAGCCAATGAGATTCCTGAGGATCAGATGATTGAGGCAATCTACAAGTGCCACGATATCAACCAGACAGTTATCGCATTCATGGATCAGATCCGTGATGAGATTGGCAAGCCAAAGCATGAGTATGAGAGTTGTGCTATTCCTGAGCAGATGTTCGAGGATATCAAGAAAATTGTTACTCCTGAGCAGATGGAGGAGGCAGTATTCACAGATGAGAAGCAGAAGCGTGAGGAAAATATAAGAGCTATCACAGAGCAGTTAGAGGAAGCCTTCGCTGACAATGAGGAGTACCTTGCAGTACTTGGTGAGGCTATTTACCAGTATCAGAAGAAGACTGTCAGAAAGATGATTTTAAAGGATCATAAGCGTCCGGACGGCCGTGCAATCAACCAGATCAGACCACTCGCAGCAGAGGTTGATTTGATTCCTAGAGTTCACGGCTCTGCAATGTTTACCCGTGGACAGACACAGATTTGTGATGTTGTAACACTTGCTCCTTTATCAGAGATTCAGAAAATCGACGGACTTGATGCAAATATCACAACAAAGAGATATATGCATCACTATAACTTCCCTGCATACTCTGTAGGAGAGACAAAGGTATCACGTGGACCGGGACGTCGTGAGATTGGACACGGAGCACTTGCTGAGAAGGCACTTGTTCCTGTACTTCCAAGCATTGAGGAGTTCCCATATACTATCCGTGCCGTATCTGAGACATTTGAGTCAAACGGCTCTACATCAATGGCTTCAACATGTGCATCATGTATGTCACTTATGGCTGCAGGTGTTCCGATCAAGGCTATGGTTGCCGGAATCTCATGCGGACTTGTAACAGGCGATACAGATGATGATTTCCTTGTACTTACAGATATCCAGGGTCTTGAGGATTTCTTCGGAGATATGGATTTCAAGGTAACAGGTACACATAAGGGTATCACAGCTATCCAGATGGATATCAAGATTCACGGACTTACAAGACCTATCGTTGAGGAGGCAATCGCAAGAACACGTGAGGCACGTCTCTACATCATGGATGAGGTCATGAGCAAGGCAATCGCTGAGCCTAGAAAAGAAGTAAATGAGTGGGCTCCAAAGATTGAGCAGATTACAATCGATCCATCAAAGATTGGTGATGTTGTCGGACAGAAGGGTAAGACAATCAACGAGATTATCGACAGAACCGGTGTCAAGATCGATATCACAGATGATGGCGCTGTTTCAGTTTGCGGAACAGATAAAGAGATGATTGCAAAGGCAATCGACATGATTAAGATTATCACAACTGATTTTGAGCAGGGACAGATCCTTGAGGGAACAGTTGTAAGCATCAAGGAGTTCGGTGCTTTCATCGAATTTGCTCCTGGCAAAGAGGGAATGGTTCACATTTCTAAGATTGCAAAAGAGAGAATCAACAGAGTAGAGGATGTACTCACACTTGGAGACAAGGTAAAGGTTGTTTGCCTTGGCAAGGACAAGATGGGAAGAATCAGTTTCTCTATGAAGGATGTAAAAGAGGATTAATTAATATACGTTAAAGTATGACAATAATATCCAAGTAAAGGGCTGCACGCAGGTGCAGTCCTTTTAATATATGAAATTATAGTAAGGTGATATGATGTAAGGCAAAACAGGTGCATCTGTGACATATTGTGAAAACGAATCATATACTAAATTAAAAAATAGAATAATAATGAAAAATGCGAAATATAGTATAAATGCAAATCTGGTATATAAAAATGGATATAGTGGTAAAAATGTCAATATAGCAGTGCTTGATACGGGTGTGTTTAAACACAAACAGCTTGATGGGTGCATAAAGTACTTTATGGATTTTGTGGGTGGAAAGGAGACATGTTATGACGATAACGGGCATGGTACACATGTGTGCGGGATATTATCGGCTGCAGATATAGGCATGGCTCCGGGGGCAGGACTATATGTGTTTAAGGTGCTTGATTATCTTGGCATGGGACAGACGTCGGATTCAATTCGTGCACTTAAGTATATAAAAGAAAACTGTGTCAGACTTAATATAAAAATACTCAACTTCTCTGTAGGATATCTGCCATGTTCTGATACAGCAGAGCGTATTAAGATATTGAAGCTGATAGATGAATTGTGGGATATGGGAGTGGTAGTTGTTGCAGCAGCGGGCAACTACGGCCCGGCACCGTTTTCTGTAACTGTGCCGGGAATTTCAAGAAAAATAATAACAGTCGGAAGCTTTGATGATATAAGAAGTGGCAAAGGTCCGACCGACTGCTGTATTGTAAAGCCTGAGATTCTGGCTCCCGGGCATGATATCATAAGCCTTGGAACGAGGGATGGCACATATGTAAGAAAAACAGGTACTTCAATGGCTACACCGATTGTGTCAGGTGCCATAGCACTTCTATTGGAAAAAAATCCAAATATGAGACCGGAGGCGGTTAAGCTAGCCCTGTATAATACATGTGACAGGGCAGGGGATAGTCACAAAGGCTCGTGGGGCGTAAAGTATTATATTAAATGCATAAAGAGTTAATCCTTATGCATTCTACACCGCTCGCGGTAGAGTTAAGAAATTAACTCTACCGCGTTTTTTAGTTGTAAAGAATGGGGGTGTAATACAAAGTGGCATTCGCTATAGGCACTATGTTAAAACACACACATTGTAACAAAAAACACAGTGGGTATGCAATAAAACACGGTGTTATGTGCCAAAAGTTGATTTACTAACATTTATAAGAAAGTGAGGACGCAAAATGAACACAACATCAACAGCATACTTTAGAAAAAGTGACAAATTATTCATCTCAACAGCTAGTGTGTATATTCCAAAGACGGAGTTCGCAGGAAGCAGTATTAAATGGTTTGATGACAGTAAGTTAATCAGAAAAAATAAGTAAAACTGTAAATCAGTTACGATTTTCAGAGAAAGGAGCCACTTATGGCAAAGAAAATTTATGATTATATTGGCAAAAAAGAGCTTTTCAGACGTGCGCAGAATGTAAGTTACATTGAACTGCCAAAAATAAAAGATCTGGTTTATTCAAAATATGAAGGCTGTGAGTGGCTTGAAAACGAAAAGATAACAATAAGGTCACAGGCTTGTGGAACATGGATACTTATACAGAATCGTAGAGAACATGAAGAAGAAATTCTGTGTGGGTACGATGGAGAAGGAAATTTCTCTAGACATTATGTGAATGGAAAAAATATAGCAGTGAAAGCAGATAACAAGTCAAGTGAACGACTTAAATTTTTGATGGAACTTGATTTGGATAATCTGCCTGAGTAATTACCGGATGAACTCAAGGGAATCAGAACTGTTTATTAAAAGGTTTTATAGCTGTGAAAACAGCAGAAAAGAGGTTTTATGATGTACAAAATAACTATCAGCAACTTAAAAGGTGGTGTAGGAAAAACCACTACAACAGTAAATCTTGCATATTCTTTTATGCATCTTGGAAAGAAGATTCTTGTTGTGGATGCTGATCCACAGGCAAATGCAACGCCATTCTTTTTACCAAGAAAGACAGACCGGTCAATCAAAGATGTGTACCGGAATCCGGCACACGTAAAGAGAAGCATTTATAGAACCAGGTATGGCAATATTGATATAATACCGGGCAGTACAGAACTGGAGGAAGATGATGCATCACAGATTGATGTAATAAAAAAGGCACTGGATACCGTGGCAGACAGATATGATATATGCCTTATTGATACAAGGCCTGCCTTTGAGCAGCTGACTATTACATGTATTTGCGCAGCTGATTTGGTGCTTACTCCGGTATGCCTGAATAAATTCTGTCGTGATAATTTATCGGTTGTAGATGAAAAGATAAATGGACTTAGATATATATATCCGGTTCTGGATGGTGAGTTAATGGAGCCTATTTGTTCACCGGTATGGAAAGTGTTTGCAACAATGGTAAATTCAAACAGAAGGGCACAAAGAGAGATTTATGAGGACCTTGTGGGCAGACATGATTATCCATTTCTTACAACATGTGTAAGTGCTTCGTCAGCAGTCGATAATGCACTGTTGCTCTACAAGCCTGTAGCAAAACATAGAAAAAATAATCCGGTAGCAGATGATTATCTGGAGCTTGCAAATGAGATTTTAAGCGTGAAAGAAGGTGAGTTCCATGGCTAAATTCGGAGCTGTATTTAACAGTGACGTTAAGAAAACTGACAACAGACCGCGCAGTGAGACCAGATGGATACATTACACCAAGCTCATTGACAATACAGACCAGTATCGTAAAAGTGCAACAGAAGAGGATATAGCTGCTTTTGCGGAACTCATTAAATCGGCTGGCAGGGTTCTTCAGGATTTACTAGTCCGAAAAAGCGGAACTGACACATATGAAATCATTGCAGGTCATCACAGAAGACTTGCCTGCAGGTATCTGGTAGAGCATGAAGGACTTAAGGAGTTTGAGTTCCTTCCATGCAAGGTAGAGCATGTTGATGATGTGCAGGCAGAGTTCCAGCTTTATGCGACTAATGGCTTCATCCCAAAGACAGATGCAGAAAAGCTGCATGAAATAGAACGCATCAAATATCTGCTTGATAAATATCCTGACGAGTTTAAGCATGTGCATGGAGGTAAGACGGTTGAAAAAATAGCCCGCATTCTGAATATGGGGAAAACGACAGTTGGCGATTACGTAAATATTTCAAAAAATCTTGGAGATAAAGGAAGAGAGGCTCTGGAAAAAGGACGTATAAATAAAAGCGCCGCGCTGGCACTAGCCTCACTTCCTGAAGAAAAGCAGGAAGAATTGATAATGGACGGAAAGACAACCATGAGGGAGATAGAAGCGCATAAGGAAGCTTCCAAACCTAAAAGAGAGCCGGAACCAAGACAGGTCAGAATTTTTTATGATCTGTTTTTAAAGGACGCAGACCGGCGGTTTAATTCATCTAAAGAGCTGAGAGAATACCTTATGTCTCATTTTGCAAAATCATACAGTGGCGGATGCCAGGCAGGAATATCATATGACTGCTCTCCCAAGGGCATCATAGTGTGTAATTCGGACAGACTGTCATGGACAGAGTTCCTTGACCTTGTGGATGGAGTTACAGGCTCAGACAGATATGAAAGGATGCAGGAGGAAGAACAGGACATGACCGGCCAGTATGCATTTAACAACATTGATATGGACATAGACGAGGAAATTATGTCAGAGGAGGATGAGGAAAATGTATTCGATGAAGATGAAAAGGAATTCAAAAAGAGTCTTGAAGTTATGTATGACCTGGCTTTTTACCTTACAGAACAAAGAGAGCGGCTTAAAATGATTAGACAGCGTGCAGAGGCCGGTGATGATGTTCCGGTTAAAGTATTAAGAAGGCAGGAGTATATAGTGCAAGGATTAGAAAAATTGGCTAAGGAGGAAAAATAATATGGGATGTTCGTATGCAATAGAAACAGATGAATATCACGGATTTGAATGTTCGGTATCGGGAGGAGCATGTATGTATCTCTATCCTGATTCAAAAAGATGTGCAAGAGAGTACGGAGAAGGTCCGGATGTTGGGGATACTGAAGATATGGAAAAATAATGATACTTTCCGCAGGCCGTGCCATAACCGGCACGGCTGTGCGTTGCATCAAATGCAGAAAGTATATTTGCTGCCAGAAATGGCAGCCATCATAAAACCTTTGCGGCAGATTTTTATATCTGCCGCGCATATAGAAAAAGGGTGAATAAATGAGTGTAATAATTACAGAAGACAGAATTAAAAAAATACTGTCTAACCGCGAAAAAATGCTAAATGACATTAATAAAAAGATGGTTCTTCTTTTCCGCGAGGTAAGCCGGAGTGACATGGGGGTGTTTATGGATGAGCTTATAGCTGAAAAAAGCATCTCAGCTGCACATAACAGCCTGTTGCCCGGCCCTAAAGGTGGAAAAAAGAAAGACCTGTCTGACCTTATAATTAAACTTGAAAAAGACAGGGAAATAAGACGTAAAGAGCTTTTAACGATGCTCACAGAGCTGTCGAATCAGGAGGATATGGTTAATCGTGTATGGGCCTGTTATCTGGCGCTGGACGACCCTTATTATACGCTGCTGAGTCAGTTATATGTTGAAAATGATTTGTATGAGAACGTAAGAATACAGTTTGACATGTCACCGACCACATTTGAGCGTTACAGGAAAAAGGCGCTGCATCTGATTATAGAATACACAAAGAGCCCCCTGTCTGTTGGGGAGCTAATAACAGGAAGTTCCGGAAAAATTCATAAACCACAGAACCGGGCTCCTGCAGGCAAAATGACGTCAGACAGCATTGAAGGACAGATTGACATGATGGATTTTCTTGAGGTACCGGATTCCGGTACCGAGAATGTAAAGGAGGCAAAACATGTACATAAGCAGGAAATATAAGACAGTAACATATGAAAAACGCTGTCAGATACAGGAAATGCTTAAAAATAATAAAAGCATTACAATTATGGAAGTCGCAGAGACGATGAATTTTGAGTATTCAACGATATACCGGGAAATACGCCGTGGAACAAATGAGGATGGTGTTTATGATGCCCAATATGCGCAGAAGCAGTATGAAATATCAATGAATAACAGGGGCCGCAAGGAAAGAATATTCGATAAAAATGGCGAAATGTATAAATTCTTAAGGCAGAAACTCATTGATGAATGTGTCAGTCCACAGACTGCATTGGATGAGCTTAAGAAATCAGGGATAAAGACAGATGAACAGTATCCATCAAAAGCCACGTTGTACCGGATGATGAGGCGAGGAGATTTTGAATGACAGCAGTGTTATTTTGTATGGCAATGATAATTGAGATTGTTTATGTGTTCATGTCACCGGTACCTAAGGAACTGGAAAATAAGTATCTGCTTATAGGGACAGCTTTTATCTGTGCTGCAGATTTTACATATCATATAGATTATACAACAATAAAAATGTATGTATTTGCACTATCAGGAACAATAGCAACTTCAATATTTCTTATTAGTTGTGTTGTTGGAGTAATAACAAAATGCATAGATTTTACAGACTTATTTTTTACGTTGTATATGGCACTTTTTCAGCCACTGTTGACAATGGTTTTAACTAGCTCATATGAATTAATGATAGTTGTAATTATAGCAGTAGCAGGACTTGGAATGAGTATATTCATGGTGCATAAAGAAAAAAACAACCAGCAGGAAAGGGAAAAGTGACATGATTAATGAAAAAAGACTGAAAAAAGAACTGCAGAAAAGGTTTGATGCATTTGTGAGAAAATGTGGCATGGCAGACGACATGAAGTCGTACGGCTATGCAAGCTGTTATGATGATGTATCTGATATCATAGAGCAGCTTGCCGCCCAAAATGATATAGAACGACTTTCACACTATATATACTCACATTTGTGTAAATATAGACCATTAAAGGGATTGCTCAAGAGTGTGAGGATTTTATCGAAAAACGGGACAAGACCGAAGCAGATAGTTATAAGGAGTAGATAAGCAATACACTACATAATTAAGAGTCAGAAGGAAGGTGGGAACATGAAAATGTATGAATGCACAAAGACTTTTGAGATAAAGCCGCCTGCGTACAGTGGGTGTGGGAGCATGCTTGTGCATAAGGGAACATTATGGTATGCAGTTGAAGGCGGAAGAGAAAGGACAACACTGACAGACAGCAGAATAAAATTAGTTCTTTCAGACAGACTGTTTAAATCCCATTTTGTGAGATGGGGTTAAATGCATAAACTAAAATAATATCAAAATAAGGAGCGGCAATATGGACAGAGATAGTACAGAAACATTAACTTTACAGGAGTATGAAGCAGAAGGACTATGCAGCGGATGCATGTTTTACGGAGCAGTGGATGTAGATGGCAGGTTAGGATGCTCATTCCACTGGTTTGACGATGAGTCTGAAGACTGGAATTACAGTAAAAACTGTGATGAGCTGTGCGGCATGTAAAGGAGGAGATAAGCAATGCACTATATAATTGAGAGTTTTATTATTATTATTATTTTAGGGATATTGGTTGGCACTGGAATGATGTTATGCTGTATGGCAGCTTCCACAGACCGTGAGAAGGATGATGCGGAGCAGCTTAAATGGATACATCAGCTTTCAGAGGAGAAAAAGAAGTGAATGTAAGAGTTATACCTAAATGGATATGGACTGAATGGGTGCAGATATGTACACAGCTCAAAAAATATCCTGATGCCGTAAATAACATAAGAATCGTAACAGATAATGAAAGACTGAAAAGGTCTGAATGGAATTACAAAAAACAGTTAGAAAATGAAGTAACAAAGAGGAACAGATGAAGCTTAAGTACAGAATACTTGAAAAACTTCATAGCGTAAGCAACAGCGAAATGGATCTGCTGGTATGGGCAGTGCAGCATTCTGATGAGGCCAGTGGAACCATGTATGGGGCATACTACAAAGACTACTGCGATGAGTATGACAGATGTAAGCAGTCTTTTTATAATGCGCTGTATGGCCTTGCTGATAAGGGAATTGTGACTTTTAGACGCAACCAGAATGACGCAGGCACTACAAGTGATTATGATATTACTGTAAACGATAATGCATATCCATGGAAAGGAAGCAGCGAGGCTACATACCGGAATGAGGGATATGTTGACCTGGCAAGCCCGGTGTTCCGTTCAGGCGAGTTCAAGTCATTGAAAGCAAAAGAGAAGTATCTGGCCCTTGAATTCAGAAAGAGAAGCTTTGAGACAGGAAAAGGCTACAAGCATGGCGTCAGGGCATTTTATGAAGCCTGGGATAAAACGCTTGGGGTAACTGACAGAACAGTCAGAGGCTATATACATTCACTGTCCAAGGTATGCGGATTTTTCAGCATAGGAATCAAGGATGGTTTTTACCGCATAACATCAAGGATATGCTTTAAAAAGCCGGCTAAAGGTCAGGAAGGCCACAGATATGACCAGGACATGTATAATGAGCAGTCAGTCAGAATGGATTTAAACAGAGATAACATCAAGTATGACAAAACAGGCTTTGATGATACAGTTTTTCTTATGTATCAGTATGCTTCAGCCTTTGCCCAAAAGCATGCAGATGTAAAAACATACCTTTCAGCAGCAATACATAACAGTATAAGCGGACATAAATGGAGAGACAGGTCTCTGTCTGCCCCAACAGTACATCATCATTTAAAAGCCATTCTGGAAGGCTTAAAGGATGTGCCGGAAACACAGTCTGTGAAATCAAACAGCAAATCAAAGGAGAACAGATTCAACAGCTTCAGCCAGCGTGACAATGATTATGGAGAGCTGGAGAGCCTGCTTCTCAATTCAACAATATAAATATGGCAAACAGCCTGGGTCGGATGACGCAGGCCTCGTAAACGTTCACATAAACATGCACATTTGCATTTTAAAACGCATAAAATCCAAAAAATACTTCAAAAATGAATAAAAACATTTCCGGAAAGACCGGATGACATGCATGTCACGGCAGCCCTGAACATATCAGTCCAAAAATACGGATATATTTTTAAAGCAGTCCAAAAAAAGCGATATATATGTCATATGCCGGAAAACCAGTCCATAAATGCAGATATATATGGCATATACCAGTCCAAAAGAACGCCGGCATCAGATAAGCTCAAATGCAGTGTTTAAGCCATAAATGGCATATATTTAAACGCTTTTATATACATTCTTATATCTTACCTTTTCTTTTACTGGAATTAATTCTTATCTTTTCCCATATATGGGACTTGCGGGAGCTGCGCTCCGGATTAAATGATGCATGTTATCGTATAACCGGCTGAAACTCTTACAAGTCCCATTAATGAAAAAGAAAAATTAAAAGGGAAAAGACAAGTCTTATTAGACAAGGCAGTCAGTACCTGTATTACAGTCTTTCAATCTCTGATCCTGGTGCTATGAAAAAATGTAAATGATGATATGTACGTGTTTATGCTTGTATGTTAACAGAATGTTCATATGCGGCCAGACAATACGAGATATGTATTTTTTTACCAAAAAGCGAAGCAAAAAGTTTGCTGTTAATCTGATAAGCAGTTTAATTATTTTTGTTATAATCATTGGGAATATCCTCCTTCTTTTTTGTTCATATAGAGTATGATTTTTATTTCTCTATTTTTTTGCTTTGATGAAATATTTCTATAGAATTACATAAATAAATATGGATTTTACAAAATAACGATAAAATTGTAAGAGTTTTTTGATTAGCAAATGTGCATTAAAAGTTACAAAATCATCATAAAATGTCTCATTTATGGGAGTTCAGAGATATTCCGGCCGACAAAAGACCGGTAGTAAGTGGAGGTAAATGGAGGTAGATAGCATATCTGTTAAGTGGTATTATATAATTGTGAAAAAAGATAAATATTGCACAAATACAACTTTGTGATCATGATTAAAGAGCAGCATTTTGTTGTGCAACTCTCACAAAAACAATCCAATGGGACGTTTTTACTTGACAAAAACACCCCATTGGATTACTTTATAAGTGAAGGGAGGATATATATGGGAAATGAAAAGACTGACTGGATGATATATTCAGACCGGGAAATGAGTGTTATGTCTGCACAGGAAGAAAAAGTATCCTTCAAGGAACTGATAAAATCCCTGGGAATGACACAGAAAGAATTTTCGGAAACATTTGGTATTCCAATGGGAACCTTAAGGCACTGGATATCCGGTGACCGTGAGTGTCCTGTATACACTAAAAGAATGCTTGCATATATGGTAGAATTAAAAAGACTGGAGGCAAAAAGGAATGAAGAATAAGATTTTGCGTACTATTCAGAATGTATTCTGCGCGGTTATGATGGTTGTTGTGGTTATTATTTCAACAGTATTTATTTTAATAGCACCTATAGCTCAAAGGGTTATCAGACAGAATATTTTTGTAGCTATTTTAACCGGCGGTGATATTTACAGAAATCATGATAATGATTTTCAAGATACTTTCAATGAAGCATATCAGTATTATGATACGGAGCTTGAGGAACCTTATTTTGATTTTGATAATCAGGAGATGAACCAGTAAGAAAGGAAGGTAACAGCATGAAGAGAAAAATCATAACAGCAATACTTGCGATAACGGTTGTATTTTCGGCAGCTTCGTGTGGATCAGCCGAAAACAAGAGCAGCAATACACAGGAAGCAACAGTATCCGATATGCAGAACAGCACGGAAAGAGTATCTGAAGCTGCAGGGGATACGCAGTCTGAAGAAATGACTGCAACAGTAAATGATGGTGAAAACGTACCGGGTTCCGGTACATCAAAATCAGATACATCAGATGCTGCGGCATCATCGTCTGCTGACAGTAAAAACGCTGACAGTACTGTAAAGAAGAACAGTTCAGACAGTAAGAGCAGTACAAAGAATAGTACCTCCACAGCCGTGAACCACAACAGCACACAAAGTACAGGTGCTTCAACTGCAAAAACAGACAGCGGTAAAAAGAGCGCGCAGTCTTCAGGTGCATCAAATCAGACCAAGCCGGCATCAGCCGCAGGCAGCAAAGGTACAGACAGCTCAGCAGGCACAGCGAATAAGCCGGCCACTCATACCCATACATGGGTAAAGTATGTGGCCAATACAATTCAGCACAAGGAAGAGGGCCATTACGAAACGAAGGTTGTAAAAGCGGCATATGATGAGCCAAAGTACGAGGAACATAACGTATGTAACAAATGCGGATATGATATGGGAACTGATGATTGGGCGGCTATTGAACACTATTCTGTATGCGATGGAAGTTACAGCTGTATCCCGGTACAGGTCGGAACCATACACCATGATGCAGTAACAGAGCAGGTTTACGTGGTAGATCAGGCAGCATATACAGAGTATGTGTATGGCGAGAAGTGCAGCGTATGCGGTGCCACAAAATAGGGTGGTAGTAAGTGGTAGTAGATATCTTTTTCAGGGTAGTGTAATATATAATTGATGATAAAGGAATTGTACAGAGGTCTCGTACAGTTCCTTTTTTGTTACAAATTGTAAGCCAAAAATTTAACACAGCTTAACAGGAGGGCAGGATGAAAAAACTTATATCACGTCCAAACATCATGCAGCGGGCGCCTCCATAAGCATTAGAGTACAG
>OLIR01000729.1_pt1 | contig 12168 bp, 10 predicted proteins | sample 1609741 | NCBI WGS metagenome assembly OLIR01 (sample SAMEA4350169, study PRJEB24818) | metagenome | biome: human; feature: gut; material: faeces | place: Denmark | collected 2013-09
AAGGAGAAGGTTGCTATTTCTACCGGCAGCGTTGTCACCGGTGTGAACGCTTTTCAGGTAGAAATCGGCGGAAAGAATGTATCTGTCGCATTTAACGGCGTTTCCAGCACATATTATGACAGCAAGGGTCAGACTGGTAACGAGGCTATTCTTGCTGAATATAAGGAACTGAAAACAGCGGCTTACCGCAAGTCTTATAATCTTGCAGATAACGAAATAGTATCCGATGAGCAGCTTGAAAAGTTCAACTATTCCAACGAGCAGGCCGCAAAGGATAAGAATGCTGCGTCTATCAAGGAAGCTCTCAAGGGCGTTGCCGGGTACACATTTAATTTCGATGGCACATATGTTACCGCTGCGGATAGCAATGGCAACTCGGTAGATTTTTCTATGACTTCCGTTGAGGGCGGTACACTCGGCCTTACAAAGGCGTCTGCCTCCAATAAGATCAGCTCCGGCTCCACGCTTTCGGATCTCGGTTTCAAACCCGAGGCCGACGGAACCTATAAGCTCAATATAAACGGCACGGAAATCAGCCTTGATAAAAAATCTACCATATCTTCAATGATGAGTGCGGTCAATAAGTCTGCCGCAGGCGTTACCATGACATATTCCTCCCTGACTAACAGCTTCACGCTGGAATCTAAGGAGTTCGGCGGCGCTGGTAAGGTTGAGGTAGGCGATACTTCCCTTGGCAGAAGCCTGGGTCTGGTTGACGACAACGGCACTGTTGGTGCGTCCGAGGGTCAGAACGCGATCTTTGAGATCAACGGTCAGGAGGTTTACCTTAACGATAACACCTACACCCTGGACGGCAACACCTTCACATTCAACGACAACATGACTATCGGCGAGACCTATACCGTAAACATTGCAAAGGATTCCACCACGGTCAAGGACGCGCTAAAGAAGTTCGTTGAATCCTATAATAAGCTCATCGACGATGTGTATGGATATATCGGCAAGTCTCCTGCGAAGGACGACGACGGCAACACGTACGAGCCGCTGACCAACGCCGAGAAGGACGAAATGAGCGAGGATGAGATAACCAAGTGGGAGGAGAAGGCAAAGCAGGGCGTACTGTACAATGACTCTACCGTTTCCACTGTAATGAGCCAGATGAGATCTGCGCTTTACACCAGTGTCACGCTCGACGACGGTTCTAAGTTCGGTATCTACAACCTGGGCATAAAGACCTCCAGCGAGTGGAGCGAACATGGAAAGCTCCAGATAGACGAGAACGCATTTGACAAAGCGTTTGAGAATAACGAGGACGCTATCATAAAGCTGTTCACCGACAGCGATACCGGCATGATGAAGAAACTGATTTCTGTTATCGACGGCGCGGTAAAGAGCAGCGGCGCTGCTAATACCAGAGGTACTCTGGTAAGAAAGGCCGGTAAGGCAGACAGCTCCGTCACCACTGACAGCACCATCTACAAGGAGATGGTGAAGATGCAGGATCGTTTGAAGGAGCTCCAGGATCGTTACGACACAAAGGAAGAATATTGGTGGAAGGTGTTCACAAACATGGAGACCGCAATGGCTGACCTCAATAGTCAGACCAGCTACATCTCCTCTTATCTTGGAACCGGCACATCAAGCTACCAGTAAAATAAACAGAACAGAGGACATTCATCATGTCAAATCCCTATTCCGCATATAAAAAGCAGTCTGTATCCACTATGACTCCGGTGGAAGTCGTTATCAAACTTTACAGCGAGACTGAGCGTCAACTTGCTATTGGCGTCAGCGCTATCGAATCAAAGGATATCAAGAAGGCGCACGAGGCGCTGATGAAGGCTCAGGAGCTTATCGGGGCGCTCCGTGGTTCGCTGGATAAGGATGTTCCGATATCGAAGAATCTGGATCAGCTCTACGACTTCTTCCAGAGGTCGGCGGCAAATGCGAACCTCAATAAGGACGCTGAGCATGCCGAGGAGCTGAAGAAGATAATTCCGATGATAGCGGATCTCCGTGACGCGTTCACGCAGATAAGCCAGATGACCAAGGAAGAGATCGAAGCGCAGGCAAAGGGACATAAGAAGTGATCCAGAGGAGGTGTTGTTATGGCAGAGTTAACGGGGTGTGAGGGCGTACTCGCGCTGCTTAAGCAGATTTACGAGGTGCTTCAGGAATATGACCAGCAGACTGATGCCATGATCAATGCCGAGCTTGAGGTGCTTCAGCAGTCGCTGCTGGCAAGAAATGCGCTTATTGAGAAGCTGGAAGAACTCAAGCAGCAGCTTGAAAGCGTCATAGAGGTAGAGCAGCCGGAGGAAAGGGTGCTTCTGCAAACGCTGGTTCACGGAAGCTACGTGAACGCTCCGCTGGACGACCAGCATAAGGAGATACAGCTCATGCAGCGGAATATCACTGTTATGAAGCAGCGTATCGTCGATAAGGATAAGGTCATCTCCGGGCAGTTCAAGAATCAGCATGTTGATTCCCGCCGGGAGCTTGAGCAGCTCAAGCAGACTCGCCAGAAGATCGGCTATTACAACAGCGCGGTCGTTAATCGTGCGACGGGTCAGTCGCTCAATAAAAACCTGTAATATCAGGGGCTGTCGTTTTTCGGCAGCCCTGTTTTTTTGACGCCGCCTGAGACAGATGCCGTCTGCTTCCAAATATAACTATCCAGCATTGTGCAAAATTGCTAAATTACTTATTTCTTTTTTTCGGTGCTTGCAAAATTCACAAAAATACTGTATAATTGTACTAGGTATATTGCGATTTCACACAGAAGGGTGATCACAGATGAACGTTTACATGGCGCGTCAGCCGATATTTGATACCGAGAATCACGTCTATGGATATGAGCTGCTCTATCGCAGCAACGGCGTCCAGAACCAATATAACGGCGTAGATGGCGACGCTTCCACTGCGGATGTAATTACCAATGCTTTTTTCGGTCTGGATATAAGGGACATCATCGGAAACAGCAAGGCATTCATCAATTTCACTGGAAATCTGCTGAAACGCGGGGTCCCGAAGATGATATCTCCGGAGCTTGTGGTGGTCGAGGTTCTTGAAAACCTGATGATGGACGAAAAACTCCTCGCCGCCTGTCAGGAGCTCAAGGAGCGCGGCTATACCCTTGCGCTCGACGATTTCGAGTACGACAGCAGCTACAGTCAGCTTTTCGAGCTTGGCGACATCGTTAAGATAGACTTCCGCACGCCGCAGAAATCCATCGAGGAGACGGCGTACATCTGCCGCTATTCCAACAAAGTTATGCTGGCAGAGAAGATAGAGACCCGCGAGGAATTCGAATGGGCGAAGAGGCTCGGGTGCAGCTTCATGCAGGGATACTTCTTTGCGAAGCCTATGATAATGTCCAAAAACAGCCTGACGCCGCTTCCTGTGAATTTTATGCGTGTTATGCAGCTCATTTCACAGCCGGAGCCGGAGTTCAGCGATATCGTGGACGTTATTTCCTGCGATACCGCGATGTGCCAGCGGCTGCTGCGGCTTATCAACTCCGTCTATTTTGGGGTAAGGAACCGCGTAAGCTCCATCGGACAGGCATTGGTGATACTTGGGCTTGACTACCTGCGCGAGTGGATATACCTCATGGGAATGCAGCGCATAACCCGCAGCGATAACGTTGAAATAATGCGTATCTCGTGTCTGCTGGCAAAGTTCTGCAAGCAGCTTGCGCTGATGATACCGGAGGCAAGGAATGATTCTGACGCGTTCTACCTGATGGGTCTGCTGTCGATGGTGACATACGGCGGCGAGAGGGCGCTGGCCCAGGCTCTGGAGGAGTTCCCGCTGACCCAGGAGATAAAGGACGGACTGATGGGCAGGGGCGGCGTTTACAGCGACGTGTTCGACCTTGCGTACAGTTACGAAAAGGGCGACTGGGCGACAGTCGATAAATATGTTGAAAAATATCATCTGGACAGCTCCGCTGTTTCGGAAGCGTTCGTTAAGTGCGTGAAGGAATCGGAGCGTATCCGTACGATGTGACCCGGGGGATTATAATGGCATTTTTCCTTGATGAGATAGACAGCTGCCTGTGGGATTACCTGCGGCAGACGGAAAAGAAGATAGTGCTTTACGGCATGGGCGACGGCGCGGAGAAGATAAAGTCCGTGCTGGACGAGGCAGGCGTGCCGGTGGCGGATATCATGGCGAGCGACGAGTTCGTGCGGGGACACAGCTTCCTCGGATACCGCGTAAAGAAGCTCTCTGAGATAGAGGAGCTTTACGGCGATGATTTCCTGATACTGGTCTGCTTTGGCAGCCAGATACCGGAGGTCATGGAGCACATCTACAGCATAGCGGAGAAGCACGAGCTTTACGCTCCGAACGTTCCCGTGACCGGCGGAGGTCTTTTCACGCTGGATTACGCCAGAGAGCACAGCACAGAGCTTGAGAAGGTCTACGGCATGCTCGCGGACGAACAGTCGAGGCGCGTGTTTGAGAACGTGATACGCTACAAGCTGAGCGGCAGGATAGACCTCCTGAAGGAGTGCGAGTCCCCCGAGGAGGAGATGTACGATCTGCTCCGTATAGGCGCGCAGGAGACATATGTAGACCTCGGCGCGTACAACGGCGACACTATCGTGAAGTTCCTGAACGAGACCGGAATGCAGTTCCGCAAGATATACGCCATGGAGCCGGATCACCGCAATTACATCAAGCTCAAGCGCCGGCTGTATATGATAGGCTTCGGATTGCTTGAGGCGTACAACTGCGGCGCTTGGGATACTGAGACCACGATGATGTTCAGCTTGAGGGCGGGGAGAAGCTCCCATGTTGACGCGGCTGACCCGAAAAAGCTGGCGAATCCCGCGAGATTCCGCGAGGTCAGCATGATGAGCGTGGATCACATGCTCCAGGGCGACGCGGCGACGTTCATAAAGTATGACGTAGAGGGCAGCGAGAAGCAGGCGATAGACGGTGCGAAAAAGACGATCACAGCGCATCGTCCGAAGCTCTCGGTCGCGCTGTACCACCGCAACGAGGACATGTTCGCGATACCGCTCCAGATAGCGGAGCTGAACCGGAAATACAAGTTCTACATGAGACATCACCCGTATATTCCGGATTGGGACACAAATTTATATTGCATTTGAGGTAAACAATGAAAGTAGTAATTGGAATAGTTCTGATATCGCTGGTGATACTGGGACTCATCGCGTATATGATACTAATGCTGAACGCCCGGGAGATGATATTCTGCGGCGACCTCAAGAATGAGAACGGCACCAACGCGCAGATAACCCGCGTTTACACCACCGACCTCAACGCAAACGAGACTCTCTCCGAGATAATTGTGAAGATGAACGAATCCGACACGGAGTCGGTGCAGAAATCCGACATAACCGAGGTGCTGGCGCAGTATCAGAATATAATCTACGCCCCGGTGTTCACCATAAGCGTGACCCAGGCGGACTCCTCCACTTACATTATCGACGGTCAGGTGCTTAATGGCCTTGACGAGAACGGCGACCCGGCGTCTCCGGATTACCGCCACTCCAAAATGCAGCTCAATACGGTTGTCACCAACGGCAGGATAAGTGCCGCTCAGAACATCTACGGCGCCGGCACTGCCGAGGCGCGGGATATCCAGGACGTTGTATTCACAGAGCGTCAGCGCGTTATAGACCCGATAGTCACCGGTGCGGATTCCGAGGCGGCGTTTGCTTTCCAGGACTGCGACAGCTTCCGCGTTATCGTTAACAGCAGTGATTTCACACAAATGCCGTCGATAACCTTCGTTTACGTCTACAATGTGGACGCGGTAAATCCGCTTGATTTCACGCAGATATCGAACGATTCACTCGCGGTGAAGATGGATCTTTCCCATGATAATAACGGCAAGCTTGCGGCTTCCTACGAGCTTATTAAAACCGTTACGGCAGACGCGCAGCAGTAAATCCGCATTAATTAAAGATTATGTCCGGAGAGTTCTGCTCTCCGGATTTTTCAGAGGTGATATAATGATTTGCAGACTCTGCCCAAGAGAATGCGGCGTTGACCGCAGCGCTTCCCGGGGTTTCTGCGGCATGGGGGAGGCTCCCCGGCTTGCAAGGGCTGCGCTCCACCAGTGGGAGGAGCCGTGCATAAGCGGCGACCCGGACGATTCCGGGCAGACCGGCAGTGGAACTGTGTTTTTTTCCGGCTGCGTGATGAGGTGCGTGTTCTGTCAGAACCACGATGTCAGCGCGGGCGGATTCGGGAAGGACGTAACTGTAGAGCGGCTCGCCGACATATTCCTTGAGCTCCAGCAGCGCGGCGCGTATAACATCAACCTTGTAAGTCCCACGCCGTTCGTTCCGCAGATAATACGCGCACTGGACATCGCAAAGCCACGGCTGACTATCCCGGTGGTGTACAACACCGGCGGCTACGAGCGTGTGGAAACGCTCCGGGCGCTGGAGGGATATGTCGATATCTACCTGCCGGACGTCAAGTACTATTCCGATGAGCTTGCCGTGGAGCTTTCGCAGGCTCCGCATTACTTTGAAACGGCGATGAACGCCGTTGCAGAAATGGTAAGGCAGATCGGCAGCCCCGCTTTTTCCGGGGATATGCTGAAAAAGGGCGTTATTGTGCGGCATCTGGTGCTTCCGTATCACTACCGGGATTCGGTGGAGGTCATAAAGCGTGTCGGGGAGCGGTTCGGAAAGCACGTGCTGTTCAGCCTGATGAGCCAGTATACGCCGTTCTGGAAGGCGAAGGATATCCCGCAGCTCAACCGCAGGATAACTACGTTTGAGTACCGAAAGGCTCTGGACGCTGTTTACGAAGCCGGGCTGGAGGGATTCATGCAGGAGCGCAGCTCCGCCAGGGAGGAATACACTCCGGATTTTGACCTTTCCGGCATTTAATTTTCGCATTTTGTGAAATTTTACTTTACAAAATCGTTTTTTTGTGGTAAAGTATTAGTATGAAAAAAATACAAATAGGAGAACAGAGAAAATGACTGATTTTTCTGAGCTGAATTTAGGAATAGACGGCGACAGCATCACCGCCGGCGAACAGTGGAGCTTCCATGTTTATAAGAACCTGGGCATGAAGTCCCACAGCAATGTTGCTGTGGGAAGCTCGGTGTGGTACAAGCGCACATTCGAAGCTGCGGGAAAGACTGTTACCACGCAGGACTACGGCGCGGCTGACTTCGCAGGAATAAGCGACGGCTGGGAGCCTACGGACGACCCGTTAGAAATGCAGAAGCGCGCGAACAACTGCGCGGTGGTGCATATCCAGCGCTTCCTTGCAGAGGTAAAGAGCGGCAACTTCCCGAAGCCTGACATATTCGCATTTGCGATGGGCACCAACGACCTTACAGAGTTCATCGGCGACGCCGACAAGGCGCTGCTCGGCAAGGAGCTTTCCGGCAATGACAACATCGACCTGTTCACCGAGGCGGGTGCGGCAAGATGGTGCATTCAGACCATTCAGGAGAATTTCCCGGAGGCACGGGTGTTCGTTATGACCCCTATCCAGACCGCAACGCCTGCTCATAACAAGAAGATCGAAAAGACGATAGACTGCCTTACCACGATATGCAGAGGGCTTTCAGTGCAGCTTATCGACGCATACAGCAACTGCGGTATCTGCGAGAAGTTCGAGGTCATCGGCGGCAGGGGCAAGTATCTCAAGGACGGACTTCACCCGGACGTTGAGGGTCAGACCCTCGAGGGCGCGTTTGCTTCCAAGGAGATACGCAATAACTATTTTTAAAGAGGACACATATGGAGTTTCCGGCAGAGCTGCGCGGCGAGGTCGAGCGGTTGCTATCTGAAGAAAATACTGACAAGCTCGCAAAGGCGGCGGAGGGAATATCCGCGCGCTACCGCGGGAACGACGGCAGCGGAAAGCGGCTGGTCAGCTCCCGGCGGGACATACTGGCGTATTCCGCAGTGAGAATGCCCGCGACGTTCGGGGCTGTGAGCCGTTCGCTGGAGCTGGCTCTGGAGTGTCTCCCACGGGGCGGTGAGTTCCGGACAGTGCTGGATATCGGCGCGGGTACGGGCTCTGCCACGCACGCGGCGTATCTCGCGGCTGACTGCGGGGAGTTCACCTGCATAGAACGCGAGCCTGAGATGATATCCGTAGGCAGGCAGCTTACGGAGTTCTGCGGAGTTCCCGCCGTGTGGAAGCAGGGCGACATCACTTCCGGCATTGACGACAGCGCGGAGCTTGTAATGTGCTCCTACTGCCTTAACGAGCTTACCGAAACCGTCCGCAGAAAAGCGGTGGAGCAGCTCTGGAGCAGCACTCAGCGGCTGCTTCTCATAGTGGAGCCGGGTACTCCGGACGGCTATTCACGGATACTTTCCGCGCGGCAGCAGCTTATCGGTCTTGGAGCGCATATCGCGGCTCCCTGCCCGCACGAGAACGCCTGTCCGCTTACCGTCGGCGCTGACCCCGGCGACTGGTGCCACTTTACGGTGAGGGTCGCACGCAGCAGGCTCCACAAGCAGCTCAAGGGCGGCGATGTTCCGTATGAGGACGAGAAATTCTGCTTCCTGGCGGCTTCCCGGGAGGAGGTCTCGCCATGTGCGGCGAGGGTTCTCCGCCACCCGAGGATAGACAGCGGCCGCATCACGCTGAAGCTGTGCACTCCCGGCGGCGCTGAGGAGCGCATGGTCACAAAGAAAAGTCCGCAGTTCAAGGCGGCGAGAAAATCCGACGCGGGCGACAGCTTCGGATCATAGGGATAATGGGATATTAAGGCGTACAGCCTGAATATAATGTCAACAAGAATACTGTATGGAGGTAATGAACATGTTTAAGAAAACAACCGCAGCGATCATTCTGAGCGCAGTTATCATGGCTGGTTCTTCTGTTTCAGCGTTTGCAGAGACTCCGGTTCAGACCGTAGTTGTAGAGCAGGAGTATGCGGCTTCCGCAGCCAAGACCTGGGACGGCAAGGCAGCGCTCAAGGCGGGTCAGAAGTACGTTATCAAGAAGAACGTCACTGTTTCCGGCAAGGTAACGCTCCCTAAGGGAACTACCCTGACCGTAAAAAAGGGCGCAAAGCTCACCATCGGCTCAAAGGGCGCGCTGACCGTAAAGGGCACGCTGTCTGTTAAGTCCGGCGCTACGCTGGCTGTAAGCGGCACCCTGACGACTGCAAAGGGCAGCAAGCTCATCGACGCCGGAACTATCAAGTTTGCAAAGACCGCGAAGGTAACTCTCGGTGGCAAGCTGACCGTTTCCAAGACTGGTAAGGTCACCGGCGCTCCCAAGAGCATAAAGCTCGCAAAGACCGGCTCCGCAGCGATTACCGGAACCAACTCCTGCAAGAAGCTGGCTGCGCTCCTCAGCACTGCCGCTGATTCCACAAAGGACGCTCTTGCGCAGGATAAGAAGGAAGTTGAGACCTTCCTCAACAATGTTGCAGACTCCGTTGTCAAGGATGGCAGCGTATACAGTGCAATAAAGATGGCTGTTCCGGCTGATTATTTCAAGCAGACAGAAGATGAGTTCAGTGCATACACCAAGACTCTTGACCCCTCTGACGAAGCTTATGGCATGACATTTGAGCAGTTTATTGACGCTCTGTTATCTGCGCAGATCAAAAGCATCACCAACTCCGTTCAGTCCATAAAGATAAGCGTAGCTGACCTGTCCGACTGCAAGAGCAAGCTCACAGCGGATCAGAAGCAGATGTATGCAAACTGCGGCGATATCGCAAAGGCATATATCGCTAAGATCAAGAGCGATGTGACCTTCAAGCCGGGCGCTGATACAAGCGGATACAATACCGACGACCTCGGCGAGATCACAGTAGTTAACGCCGGTGGAAACTGGTACATCGCAGGCTGATGGAAGTCATAACGGTGCTGACCGGCGGAGCCGGCTTCGAGGACGCGGCGGAGTATCTGCCGTATGTTTCGGCGCTCCGGCGGGACCGCATCGCCAGGAAGCGCAGCGGCTCAGACAAGCTGCTGTCGCTGACTGCCGGGCTGCTGATATCCCTTGAAGTTACCCGCCGCACCGGAATTCCGCGCGGAAGTATCCGGTACGTTCACGGGGCATTCGGGAAGCCGTATCTTGATGGAAGCACGCTGCAATTTTCGCTTTCGCATACGAAGGGAGCGGTCTGCGCGGTGTTCTCCGACTGGGAATCCGGCGAGGTCGGCGTGGATATTGAGCGGCGCGACAGGCGCGTAAGCGAGCGTATACGCGAACGCATACTAAGCGAGAACGAAAAGCTGCTGGTAAGCTCCACGGAGGATCTGCTGCGGCTGTGGGTTCAGAAGGAAGCGTTCCTGAAGCGGTTGGGCACTGGAATTGCGGACGACCTGCGCGGTGCGGATACCACGCTCATGCAGGATACCGAAGCGCTGTGCTGCGGGGAGTACCTCGTTGGTGTTTCCGGCAGGGGAGCCGGAGCAGCTCAGGTTAAGGTCATTACGCTTGACGAGCTTCTGCGGCAGTTTGATGAAAAACTAGTATAAAAATGCTGGGGCTGTTGAAAAACAGCCCCAGCATTCCAGCTTGTCGAAAAAGTCCAGCGAAAGCTGGGCTTTTTTAGAAATATGGTATAAGGTCACCTCTAAAAACCTTGTTTGAGTGAAAATGTGTATAGCACACCGCCTGCTTCTTCAAACCTCCTCGTAAGGCATACAGCCTTACTTCGTCGGCTTTCATCGCATTCGGCGCACTCTACCCATTTTCCCTTTTCAAACCGGTTTTTAGAGGTTCCCCGTAATAAAACAAACAGGGCGGATACTCTCCGCCCTGTAATTTTATTCAGTTATGCGGTCAATCAGCCATGATGGTGCAGAGCTTGTTCGTGAACTCTACCGGATCCTCGATCGGCATACCCTCGATGAGCAGCGCCTGAGAATACAGGATATCCGCGTACTCGGCAACGGTATCCTTCTTGTCCTCGGCGTAGAGCTTCTTGAGCTTCTCGAATATCGGGTGGGAAGCGTTGATCTCCAGTATCTTCGCAGCCTTTGCGGTGTGAGCCTGCTCGTCCGGCATTGCGGAGAGCACCTTCTCCATCTCAACCGACAGAGCGCCCTCGCTGGTAACGCATACCGGGTGGGTCTTTAAGCGCTGGGACAGCTTTACCGCCTTTACCTTGCCGCCGAGCTTCTCGGTCATGAAGTCGAACAGAGCCTTATTATCCTCCTCCGCCTTCTTGATTTCTTCCTTCTCAGCCTCGGTCTCAAGACCCAGGTCGTCGGCGGATACGGACTTGAACTCCTTGCCATTGTAGTCGTGCATCATCTGCATGGTGAATTCGTCTACATGATCGGTGAAGTAGAGTATCTCGTAACCCTTGTCGCGGACCATCTCGGTCTGCGGGAGCGCCTCGATACGTGCAATGCTGCTGCCGCTTGCAAAGTAGATATACTTCTGATCTTCCTTCATTCTGGAGACGTACTCCTCCAGAGTGGTGTACTCTTTGCTGAAGCTGCTCTTGAACATCAGCAGGTCCTGAAGGTTCTCCTTGTTCGCGCCAAAACTCTCGTAAATGCCGTATTTGAGCTGTGTTCCAAATGCGTCGAAAAATTTGCCGTACTTCTCGCGGTCGTTCTTCTGGAGCTTTTTCAGCTCGTTTCTGATGGACTTCTCAAGGCTCTTGGCGATCAGCTTGATGTGCCGACCCCGATGGCGTCTCAGATGAGCCGCTTGCTGAACGAAGGCATTTCCTGCTCGGAGATGCTTGCCGGACTGTTCGGTCACGAGGTTACCGGCGAATAACGAGAGAAGCGACGTATACGTGGCGTATACGTTGTACGTGCAAAGTCGCGTGGCGTATACGTCGTTGACGTGCACGAGTAGACTGGTGTGCGTCTCTTGTGCGCGGCGTTCCGAGCGCGGTTCGGTCCGGTTGGCGGTGCAAAGCATAGGCTTGAAAACGGTTGTAGTTTCAACAAAAGGATGGTTATGGCCAAGAAGCGTGTTGTGGTGCTCTATGGTGGGCGTGCAGACGAGCATTCGATTTCCTGCATCTCCACTGCCGGTGTGCTGGGGGCCATGGACACTGAACGGTTCGAGTCGATTCCGGTCGGCATCACCAAGGACGGCGACTGGATCCTGTTCGGCGGCAAGGACTACGGCATGCTGCCCGCCGGCACCTGGCAAAACTGCGAGGAAAACCGCCGCGCGGCCATCTCGCCCGTGCGCGGCCAGGGGCTTCTGAGCTTTGAAAACGACTGCGTCGTGCGCGAGCGCATCGACGTCGTC
>OLIR01000730.1_pt1 | contig 12133 bp, 9 predicted proteins | sample 1609741 | NCBI WGS metagenome assembly OLIR01 (sample SAMEA4350169, study PRJEB24818) | metagenome | biome: human; feature: gut; material: faeces | place: Denmark | collected 2013-09
TTACTATAGAACCCGCACATCTTTGGGTTGAATTGATGTAACAATAAATCATAGAACGATAAAATGAATAAACGACATTATGAACATACGTTACCCAATATACGAGGGAGTTTATCGAATACTTACTTTTCTTCCGTATTTTCTGTTTTCGCCTCCTCAGTTACCTGCTGTTCCTCAGCCTCCGTTTCGCCATTTTCTTTTTTCGCCTCCTCCGCAGCCTGCTGTTCCTCAGTCTCCGTTTCGGCATCTTCTCTTTTCACCTCCTCCGCAACCTGCTGTTCCTCAGCCTCCGTTTCAGCATTTTCTCTTTTCATCTCCTCCGCAGCCCGCTGTTCCTCAGCCTCCGTTTCGGCATTTTCTCTTTTCACCTCTTCCGCAGTCTGTTGTTCTTCAGTTTCCGTTTCGGCATTTTCTTTTTTCGCCTCCTCTGTAGTCTGCTGTTCCTCAGCCTGCTGGTACGCCGATGTATCCACTTTGTGCGGTGCGAGCAGGTCAGCGTTCGCCACAGGGTCTTTCAGCAGGTCCTTGATAACCGGAAGCAGAGCTTCCACCGTGTCCGCTGCCACCCTGTAGAAACCGAATCGTGTCGGCTCCTTACACTGGCGGTAGAAATTTCTCATGAAATTGTCTATCGCATCCCCGTGGCGGTCAAAGCGCAAAAACTCCTGCGAGTTTTCCGCCTTTGCCTGTGCCCTCTTGGGATAGCCCCTGGCATCCAGTCCGGCAACCACACTGATTTCGCCCGTCTTCTCGTCGCGGACGACCAGTACATCCTCTTGCTTTTTCTTTTTCTGTTCCATTGATTGATTTTTTATTGTTTGATAATAGTCCCGCCGGTATTCCCGTGCAGGTCTGTTTCTCTTTTTGTTCCGGTTTCCCGTTCACCTTTCAGTCCCGGTTTGCATCAGTCTCACCCTCAGCTTTCCGTTTACATCCGGTTCACCATCCATTACTGATTTCTCTTTTCGCCTCCGTTTCACGTATGCTTGTCAGTCCCGGTTTGCATCAGTCTCACCCTCAGTTTCCCGTTTACATCCGGTTCACCATCCACTTCCTGATTTCTCTTTTCGCATCCGTTTCACGTGCGTTTGTCAGACCCGGTATTCCTTCTGCCTCCTTTTTTCCCTTTCGCCGTTTTGCCCGGAGCTTTCTTTCCCGTTCCTTCCTTCACTTTCAGCACCTTTTTGCCGTCCAGCGTCACCTCTTCCATGTTCCGGCTGATAAACTCCAGCACGTCCGATTCCTTGTAGTAGGTCTTGCGGCTGATTTTCTGGTAACGCAGTCCGTATTCGCTGCGGAACCGCTGTAGCGACCGTTTGCTCGTTCTCAGCATCTCGCACAGGTCCTGATTGTCATACAGCCGTTCTCCGTCCATGTACTTCACGCCCGCCGCTTCCTTGTTTATCAGCACCGATATGATGCTGTCCAGCCGGTCAATCCGTTCCATGAGGCGCTTCATCCATTCCTCGAACATTTCCTTACCAATCCCTTCCATCATCCGCCTCCTTTCTGGTCATCAGGTAGTTATGCTTGAACTCCTCCAGCGTCTTGGGATTGCAGTGTACGATTTTCCGTCTCACGCATTCCTCCAGATCCGTCAGTCTGTACCGGCACTTGCTTCTCACCATCATGTAGGGAATAGTCTTGTCCTTTCGCATCCGTTGCAGTGTCCTCGTGCTGATTTTCAGCAGGTCCGCCGCCTCCTCGCTCGTCAGCAGGATTTCCGCTTCCTCCTTCGGCACGTTGTCTTTCTTGAAAACATAGTCCGCTATGCGGTCTATCTTCTCCATCATCGTCTTCACGACCTCATTGTCCATCGTTATTATTTCCATATCCTTCCGTATTGGTTACGCTGCAAAGGTGCGCAACTCCGCGCAGGCACAATCCATAGTATTTCCATAGTAGGGAATGATTTTCCTTATTTTTCTTCCATAATCCCCGTTTTCCCCGCATACGGGCACAAAAAAAGCGGCTCCATCCGGCACTAAAGCACGGATGAAGCCGCCATATCTAACGTTCTTATATATTATAACAGTTTACAAAATCATTCTAAAATTGTAGTGATAATATTTTATTTTTTTCGTATCCAAGATTCTGTATAAAGACTTTCAATATCCTTTACATTTAATTTATTAGCATTTATAAAATCCTGAATCTTATCATCTTCGATCTCATGAATATTATAAGGTTTAAATTCCTTAACAAAAGATTTTATAGCATTCTTAAACTGTTTAATCTTTTTCTTATTCATGATTTCTACCTCATGTGTAAAATCAGCTTCATAGGATAATTTATTAGTAGGAATTATTAGAATTCTTTTTACATATACATCTTTGCCATATTCGTTCTCAAACCATCCACAATGTGAATTCATTTGTCCTACTTCATGCTTATTTATAGTTTCACGGCTTTCACTAACTTCACTTTTACATTCAAGTAAAATGAATTTATGTTCAATACCACCCCATAAATTATCTGGTCCCTTACGAATTTCTTTATCGGGTCTTTGACTTATAAAACCTAATAACAGGCCTATATTCTGCAAAGCCATCTCAAATTTTTCTGCATTCACTCCAAACGAAAAATCATTTAAAATACCATCTACAGCTAACATCAATTCGCTATAATCATTATATTGAGCAATCCATTTCTTTATTCTATGAATTCTAGAATCATTAATAATGTTAATCTTTTTATAAGTTATTCCATCTTTTGGTTTTAATAAATGTAGATTACAATTAAAAGCCGCTTTTTGAAGTCGATTAGATTCAGTTTTACTAATGAAATATTTATATCGTGCCAATATTTGTAAATACCATCCTTTTTCAGAGTCTTCAGTTATGTATTTATCCAATATCGCTTGAATTTGATTACATGCGTCTTCATAATTCTTTTGCATAGAAAAAATCTCTGCTTTTTTCTCTAGCTCCAATATTTCATAAATATTATTTTTATTTTCTAAAACTGGAATTTTATCCATTTCTTCACGATAAAATTCTTTCCACCCCTCATCTCTTTTTATTACAGCTTGGGATATTAACGATGCTACTACTTTCAGACTAGGTTCATCTGCTTTAAGTTCATCCTTCGCCATTTCTGCAATTTGGAAACCAATATCAATTTGTTTCCTTGTTTGGGAAGAAAAATATTTATTAGTTTTTATGCTCCTAATAAACTTCACTAAATCAGCACCAATTAATAAAATAACACTATAGTCTTTTTCACCTCTAACACTTCTTCCCAAACCTTGTTCTATTTTTTGAGCCAAACGAATATTGATAACATCGCTATTAATTCTACACTGTTCTTCATATCGATCTACCAATGAATTAAAATATGGCATTGAGTCAATAATTAATAAACGACAAGATTCATCTGGTAAATCAATTCCATCATATCTATTTATTATTACTACTGTATTACTGGTTTTACCGGCTTTCAAATCTGAAATGTTAGCAAAAATATTTTTTGCGTTAGTAATAGTAGAGCCTAAATGATAATATTGTTCCGATCTGCGAAGACTTGGAACAATTGCTACTCTACCAAAATGCATTTTATCATTAGGTTTTGCAAATTTACTTACTATTAAATCACGATCTAGTGACTCATCAATTAATGAAGGTATCAAAATCATTTTTTCACCAGACCACTTTTGCTCAGTATTGATTAAAGGATTCTTTATTGCGTTAACATCAAATCCTAAACCTTTTATAAAAAAAGAATCATCCTGAGTCGTAGCAGACATTAATATTCTTTGATTTGCTTTAGCAAATGAACCAAAACTTCCAATAGGAATATTATATGGAAGTATCTCTATACCTTTACCTGTAACAAAAGCCTGACAATCCTCAATATTATTTTTTATTAAAGGCCATATAAACATCAGCTCATCGTCATCTTTATGTTGAGACAACAGACTAGTAATCTCACTTTTTTTATCAATCCAAGACCAATATGGAATAGGAAGCAAAGCTTCATAATCACCATTGCAAATATCCAAAAAATCACCTTCACCTTGATCTGACAAATCTTCCTTAAAAAGGGTCAATATTTCTGCATATATTGGTTTTTCCCTCGGAATCCTAATAGTAAAAGAATCTTTTATAGAATCAATACATGCATGTGAATCATCTAAAATGATAGTCCCGATATGTGTGGAAAAGTTATTAATTCCAAAAATAGTTTTTCCATTAAATATTTTTTGAACGTGTACAATTAAAATTCGCTTTCCTTCAATGAAGTCGTTAGGTAAACTATTATCACTTTCTATTACACAATATGGAATACCAAATTTTTCAGCTTCTTTAGCAACTTGTTGCGACAAATAGATATTAGGGCACACAAAAGCACAAGGTCCCTCGCCTTGATTTATCTTAGACTGAAGTATTAATAGCCCTATTAAAGTTTTACCTTCTCCAGTATGGAGTTTGATAATCAGATTTTTGTCTTTCTGCTTATGTTTAAACCATTCATCCAATATTTTATATTGTACAGGTCTTAATGGACCTGTAACACTTCTTCTATCCAATTCATCATAAATCTCTAATGGATTTATCTTCTTTTCAACTTCTTTTTTTCCTAACTTCTTCCTAAAATCAATCATAATTCAAAGTATTTTGATGTTGTACATTTTTACTTAATACGTACGCCATTTTTTCAACGACAAACAAATATAGAAAAATAAATTGAATATTAATCAATTATACCGTCTTCCCAAGAAACACCCCGATAACCGACAATGCCCCCAGTTGCTTCATCTTTCGTTGCAGTTGCCTGAAGCTCTCCCCGGTCGTGAGTACATCATCCAGCAGGACAACATTCTTTCCTCTGATATACCGCCGTGTGAATTGCAGGTTCCGCAGTATGTCCTTATCCTTTCCCTTTCCTTTCAGTTGCTTGCGGTCTTCCTCTATCCAGATGGCCTTGAAACCGTCCGTAATGCCCAGCCATTCCGACAGGTAGTAGCATACCACCGGAAAGCGTTTCCGCTGTCTTTCCCTTGTCGATGCGGGTATAGGTATCAGTACCGTGTTTTCCTTCGTTCCATTGAATCCTGCATGTTTCAGACACAGTGCCAGTATCCGTGCGACCAGCTCGCCGCAGTGTCCACCTTCCTTAAAACGGAATATCAGGTTGCTTACCCGTTTTTGGTGTGCATTCGTCTTTTCAATCTTCGTTGGGTAATAGTCATGCAGGTAGTGACACCTGCACCCGTCTATAAGAACTTCTCCCTTGAACATCGTTTCGTACGGGTAGAAGTCATTTTCTTCTCCCTTTCAAACGTAAAGTTCAGCACATCCCTCATCATGGCATTCCATTCCTTCGACCTGCCCAGCGAATACCATCCCGCATGTTTCCCGGCTTCCATCAGGCACATACCGATTTCCATCGCCTCGCTGAACCGCTGGTGCGAGACGATGTACCACCCATGTTTCCGGCACAGGCCGGCAAACTCTTTTATGTCCGCAGTCAGGAAGTACATCATGCCTTCCTCTCTGATGACTACCGTCAGTTCCGACTTCGGTTTCTCCCTGCAGAACAGGCTCTCGCTGTAATTCACTCCGTGCCATACCGACTCCGTGCATTCCTCATCGCAGAACTGCACTTCCACCTCTTCAAGCAGGTCAAATTCTTCCACCATACCGTTTCTGTCTTTAATTACAGGTTTAAGAGGGATTTAAGTTACACATTATTATCGGTTTACGAATGAGTGAGTTTGCGGTTTTATATTTTTTAACTTATATAAAACACGTGTCGGGACAGCCTCCCGAACAGGGGAGACTATCCCGACACGTATATCCGCCATATCCTGCGGCTTTCAGTTCCAGCTGTTTCTCTTTTCGCCGCTCATGCAGAGAATCACCGTACTTTTCTTCTTTTCAAATGATTCTGCCAGCCGTCTTGCAGCCCATTTTCTGAATGCCTCGCATTTCAGTCCCTTCATACGGAATCCCAGTGCAATGATGGTTGCCAGACTGTAGAGGTCCACACTGCAATCTTTTCCGTTATAGGTGAAATGTTCCACCCGCACATCCCGGTATTCATCAAAGTCACCGGTTTTTGCAAGGGATTTCAGTCCGGCATTTACCGACTGTACAAACACTCCATACGCCCGTGCGATGTCGCATTTCGGCAACCATACCTCGCCCTTGTCGTCCGTTTCTATCCTTACGCTCACCTTATCAGGTGCATTGCGGTTATATTCCACTTCAAAATTGCCAAATCTCACCATAATAGTTGCTTTTATACATTATATATGGAATCTCAGCATGGAGGTCATAACATGGCATCCAGTTTTCCCGCAAGGACCTCCATATCCTTTCTTATCTTCTCATTGGTTATGCGGGCATAGATTTGCGTCGTTTCAATGTTCGTATGCCCCAGCATTTTCGACACCGTTTCAATCGGCACGCCTTTAGCCAGAGTAGTGGTCGTAGCAAACGTGTGACGTGCCAGGTGGAAGGTAATATTTTTATTTATACCGCACAAATCCGCAATCTCTTTTAAGTAAGAATTAAGTTTTTGATTGCTCAGTACAGGCAGCAACTGACCTTTGGGGAGCTGACCTTCATATTTCTGGAGTATCGCTTGGGGTATTTTCAGCAGCGGTACGTTTACCGGAGTATCTGTCTTATGACGGTGCGTCATGATCCACGGCTTCCCGTCAAACGAGATTCTGATGTCGCTTGCCTTCAGTTCCTTCACGTCCACATATGATAATCCCGTGTAACAGGAGAACAGGAACACGTCCCGTACCTGTTCCAGTCTTTTAGTCGGAAACTTCTTCTTCATTATCTTTTGCAGTTCCGCATCCGTCAGATAGCCTCTGTCCACACGTTTCAGTCTGATTTTATAATTTGAAAACGGGTCAGTATAAATCCAACCGTTGTTTTTGGCGATGATTACAATCATCTTGAACGTCTGCATGAATTTTGCCGTAGTATTCTCATTGCATTTGCTTTCCGTTCTCAGATAGTTCTCGAAGTCCGTAATGAACATATGGCCGATTTCCTTCAGTGATATATCCGAAATATTGTATTTCACTTTCATAAATTCCTCCAGCCTCCGGTAGCAGCGGTCATATTTCGCGAGGGTGGCAGGAGTCTTGCTTATGCCGACCAGTTTTCTTGCATCCTCATTGTGTTTCTTGAAAAGTTCCAGCAGTGTTCTTTGTTTCGCCGTTATTCCCAAAAACGCATTGCGTATTTTTTCTACCGTTACGAATGACTCATGCACTTCAATATCCCGGTAGTGGTTTTTCAGCGAAGCACGGATGTCCTCCAATGTTTCATTCAACTGGCGGGCTTTCTGTGTATTTCCTTTCGCCTTGCCCAAAACTGTATCCCAGGCATCCGGCTTCACGCTCAGTTTAGAACTGAACTGTGTGATTTCACCGTTAAGTGACAAACGAATCATAATACAAACTGTTCCGTCTTTGTTTACCTGATTCTTTCTTAGATAGAATAGAATCTTAAATGTACTCTTACTCATATCCTTTTTTAATTTATCTCCGTTACAGTGGGTGTAATGACTTCCCTCTGCAAAGGAATAATTAATAATTGGGTTACAAGCAGACATTTGAACGTCAATGAGCGACAAATCAAGGACTTACATCGAAAATCGTTACTATTTTTATAGGCTATTTTTTAGTAACGATTTAGTAACGGAACTTTGTCTGAAGTGGGCATTTGAATGTCTTTCGGTTGTCCACCGGATAAATAGAAAAAGTCCCGTAAAACGTTGATTTTACGGGACTTGTCTTAATTTGACTACCTAATGTCTTAGGTTTCAGCGGAGAGACAGGGATTCGAACCCCGGGTACCTCGCAGTACAACGGTTTTCAAGACCGCCGCAATCGACCACTCTGCCACCTCTCCAAGACTTCTTTTTTCAAAAGTACTTTCTGTTGAAAGCGCTGCAAAGGTACGACTTTATTTTAAATAAGCAAATAGTTTACCAGTTTTTTTGCTATAAAATTTTCAAATCGTATTTTTGCATACGAATAATAAACGAAAGAAATAAATCATGATATACCCTCAGAATTTCGAACAGAAAATAGGTTTCGATTCCATCCGTCATTTACTAAAAGAGAAATGTCTCAGCACATTAGGTCAAGAAAGAGTAGATGAAATGAACTTCTCAGAATCCTTTAAGGATATTAATGAATGGCTGGAACAGGTGATGGAATTCATGCGCATCATACAAGAGGAAGACAGTTTTCCCGACCAATATTTTTTTGATGTACGACCATCACTAAAACGTATCCGCGTAGAAGGTATGTATTTGGATGAGCAAGAACTGTTTGATTTACGCCGTTCTTTAGAAACAATTCGTGATATCATCCATTTTCTGACACTGACCTCGAATGACGAAGAACAAGAAAAAGAAAACTCCCCCTACCCTGCCCTACAAAAACTGGCAGGAGATATTATCGTGTTTCCTCAACTCATTACGCGTATAAACAACATCTTAGACAAATTCGGAAAAATCAAAGACAACGCTTCTTCCGAATTATTACGCATCCGCAGAGAGTTGGCCTCGACAGCCGGAAGCATATCACGCAGTTTGAATGCAATTCTACGCAACGCTCAAGCAGAAGGTTATGTTGATAAAGATGTAACTCCTACCATGCGTGACGGAAGACTCGTCATCCCTGTCGCACCGGGATTAAAACGGAAAATCAAGGGAATTGTACACGATGAATCATCCACCGGCAAAACAGTTTTCATAGAACCGGCCGAAGTAGTGGAAGCAAACAATAGAATACGGGAATTGGAAGGAGAAGAACGCCGGGAAATCATCCGTATCCTGACAGATTTCTCTATCATAATCCGCCCACAGGTCCCCGCCATCCTCCAGTCATACGAGTTTTTGGCAGAAATTGATTTCATCCGTGCCAAAGCCCATTTTTCCATTCAGACGAACGCCACCAAACCATCATTGGAAGACAAACAGATTTTGGACTGGACCATGGCCATACACCCACTATTGCAACTCTCGCTGGCCAAGCATAATAAAAAGGTTGTTCCTCTAGATATAGAACTAACTAAAAATCAACGCATTCTAATTATATCCGGACCGAATGCCGGAGGTAAATCCGTTTGTCTGAAGACTGTGGGATTACTACAATATATGTTACAATGTGGTATGCCGGTTCCGATGCATGAACGTAGCCATGCCGGATTATTCGGCAGTATCTTTATAGACATAGGTGACGAACAAAGTATCGAAGACGATCTGAGTACCTACTCCTCACACCTTACCAACATGAAAACAATGATGAAAAGCTGTAACGAACGCAGCCTTATCCTCATTGATGAATTCGGCGGAGGTACAGAACCACAAATTGGAGGAGCCATAGCTGAAGCTGTGTTGAAACGTTTCAATGAAAAGGGCACATTCGGCGTTATCACCACTCATTATCAAAATTTGAAACATTTTGCCGAAGATCACGAAGGAGTGGTTAATGGTGCCATGTTATATGACAGGCATTTAATGCAAGCTTTATTCCAATTACAAATAGGAAATCCGGGAAGTTCATTTGCAGTAGAAATAGCTAGGAAAATAGGTTTACCGGAAGAAGTAATAGCCGACGCATCCGAAATTGTAGGGAGTGAATATATCAATGCTGATAAATATCTACAAGATATCGTACGTGACAAACGTTATTGGGAAACCAAGCGTCAGAACATCCGCAAACGAGAAAAACAGATGGAAGAAACCATCGCCAAATACGAAGAAGAACTACAGGAACTGGAGAAAAGTCGTAAAGAGATTTTACGAAAGGCCAAAGAAGATGCGGAAAAATTGATACAGGAATCAAATGCCCGAATTGAAAATACCATCCGTATCATCAAGGAAGCACAAGCCGACAAAGAACGTACACAATCGGCACGTCAGGAACTGACTGATTTTAAAAATCAGATAGAAGATATCGAGAAAAAGAACAAGGAAGATGAAATCATCCGGAAAATGGAAAAACTCCGTGAAAAACAAGAGCGGAAAAAAAACAAAAAGGATAAAGCCAAAACGGAATCTTCCCAACTGTCAATACCCAAAGAACAGCCTATCACTGTAGGTAGCACTGTAAAGATCAAAGGTCAATCCAGTGTCGGAGAAGTACTAGGAATTAATGGCAAAAATGCAATAGTTATGTTCGGAATGATAAAAACCAATGTAAAACTGGATAAGCTGGAACGTAGCACACCAATACAGCCCACCCAGAAAACAATGGTAAAAAGTACCTTCGTCAGCAGTGAAACACAAGATCGGGTATATGAAAAGAAACTAAATTTCAAACAAGATATTGATGTACGCGGTATGCGTGGCGATGAAGCGATACAGGCAGTAACTTATTTTATCGATGATGCCATACTATTGGGAATAGACCGTGTACGTATCCTTCACGGAACAGGTACAGGCATACTGCGCACCCTGATTCGCAGCTATTTGGGAAGTGTTCCAGGAGTAGCACACTATCAAGACGAACACGTACAATTTGGTGGGGCAGGTATTACTGTAGTAGACTTAAAATAATATTTTAATAGAATAAGAGGCTGTTTTTAATTAATTTTCTCTATATTCGCACTAAAATTAGAGAAAATTAAAAGCAAAGGTGGCAGCGGGAACTTCTCATACAACTATAAGTATTAAGCTTAATGAGCAAGGGTTTCATGATATTTTCAATAAATATTATGTAACTCTATGCTTATTTGCCAATCAATATACAGAAAACCAAGAAACTTCAGCAGATATTGTACAAGATTCATTTGCCAAACTATGGCAAATAAGAGAAGATTTTTTTTATCTGCATCAGGTAAAAGCATTTTTATATACAGCTGTACGCAATAAAGCACTCAACGAACTGGAGCATTCAAAAGTAGTATATGAATACGCTCAAAATGTCATCGAAAAGAAAAAGGATTCCTTTTTTCACGATGCAATCGTTGAAGAGGAAACTTATCGTATCGTTTCTGAAGCCATAAATAAATTACCTGACCAAATGAAAGCCATTATGCAACTATCTCTGGAAGGGAAAAAAAACGCAGAAATAGCAGACAGACTAAACATATCTACAGAAACAGTCCATACATTAAAGAAAATAGCCTACAAGAAACTCAGAGAGAATTTGAAAGACTACTATTACTTCCTCTTGTTCTTTATATAAAAAGACATTAATTTGTTTTTTTTATCAAAAACAATCGTTTTTTTGTAATCGGTTGGTAGATAAGACTTAAAGAGTAGAAAGTTCGGTAGCCGGTAGCGATTTGGTAGCTGTGCGGGTTTCGCTGCATTGCTTCGCTTTGCTCTTGGAACTGATGCAAATATAGGGATTTTGACCGAAAAAGGGAAATGTTTCGGGGGATTTTTTATTTTTCGGGATCACCGGATTACAGGAAAAGCATAAAAGCAGGAGGCGGTGCAAGAAACGAGGTTGCACCCGTGGTTTTACAAGAAGTGTAAAGTATTGATTTTCAGTGTATATTTCTGTGGTGCAAGGTGCAGCTATATTTATATATATAGCTGCACCTTGCACCAGCCACACAGGGCTGTTTTGCGGTTTGCACCGAAAACCTTTTAAGTTGTTGTAAATGAATAGGTTTTGAATTTTGATGTTTGTTTCAGGGGAAAGGTGGGATGAACGGGGTGTTCCGATAGGGCTTGGCGGCTTCGTGCTTGCCCAGCAAGGGTTTGGCAGGTGGGTGGCTGGAATGTCGGATTTAGGGCAGTCTTGGGGCTTTTATTCAATCCTTTGCCCTTTCCGGTCGATGTAATACCAATCATCGCTTTCCCAATAGTGGTATTCCCCATCCGAATCGGGAACTTCTTGCTGTTCTCCCGTGTCGGTTACTTTCGCCTTCCCGTTCTCGAAAGGAAAGGCAAAAGCGAAGCGTGGCTCTATGAGGGTATTGCCATGCTCGTCCGCATATCCGATACGCCCTTTTTCATCGACGATGCGGTAAACGCCCTCCTGCACGGAATCGTTGCCGTTGTCATACCTGTACGGTGTAGATACTAATTGAAAAGTGCGCCAATATTCCAGTTGAAAATTGCGCCACCATAGGATAAGTATAATGACCTTTGTATAATCCAAATGCAAAGGTAAAATGAAGACTATGGTAGAAAGACAATC
>OLIR01000744.1_pt1 | contig 11780 bp, 11 predicted proteins | sample 1609741 | NCBI WGS metagenome assembly OLIR01 (sample SAMEA4350169, study PRJEB24818) | metagenome | biome: human; feature: gut; material: faeces | place: Denmark | collected 2013-09
TTCCATATATAGCACGAAAAACAAAGTACGTCGGGCTTTCTCTTATAAAGCTCCTCAAGAATGTAATCCTTTTGATTGTTTATCGTGTATTCTGCAAGCTCCACAGCATCCCTGTACTCCCCGGCACAGGCGCGCAGTGAATAAACTGCGAGGTTTGAATGTATATATTTTGCATTTATTGCTGTCAGTAAAATATTCATGGTTTCTCCTTAAAAAATGACCCTTGAATGTAGACTTTATGCCACATTCAAAGGTCTGCTTCGTATTATTGCAGCATCGACATATTAACAAGTCTGTCGTACATGCCGCTTGCAAACAGCACCATCATGCCAATCGTGCAGATTACCGACAGCACAAATCCTATTATCGATGTAATCATACCGGCAGTTGCTATTGTATTGTTATACTGCTTTGCCTTTTTTGACATTTTGGAAGCAAGCATGCCGACAATTCCAAGTCCCATCAGATATCCAAAAAACGAGAAAATAATACTGCAAATACCAAGCACCAGTGAAACAACTGCAAGCTTAACGCCCTCCCTCTCGTCATCTATGATAGTCTCATTATTGTAGAGCATCTCAAGACGGATACGCCTTGATTTACGCAGCATAACAAGCATAGGAATACCGAGCACGATAAAAGCGACACAGTTCATTGCCGAAAACTCATTAATCCTGTCGGCCACTCCTCCTCCCTCAAATATTCCCGATGATAAAAGTCCTCCCATATCTACAACAGTATGGAAAATGGCAAGTATCCAGAAATTACGTGTAGACGCGTATATCATGCAAAACAGCACGCCCATGAGACCTGCTGAAATAACCTGTATCAGACAACTGCTGAACTTAACCCCTGCGCCCATATTGGAAAAATGCATCAATCCAAACAGTACGCCTCCCAAAACTACGGCTCCTGTGATTCCACCTTTCGTCTTTGGAAAAGCTCTCAGCAGCAGATTGAACACCACGCCTCTGAACACCAGCTCCTCAACGAGCCCTACAAGGCAGACCGCAATAAAGAAAAAGAGTATGTTGTAAAATGCCTTCACATCACCATGCTCGCTCAAAAAGCACATATAAATACCTGAAACAACAGCATACAGACAATAAACTATGAAAAAACCACCTGTGTATAAGCTTCTGGTCCATCCTGCTGCATTTTCCTTAAAGATATCCCACAGCCCAAATAAATATGTGATGCCCAGAAAAATAACTAGAACAACGGTCTCCACAATAGCCTGCAGCAGATAGTCATCCGCCTTTTCCATGCCCGGAATCAGTCCCAGAACTTTTCCGCTCCACTGCAAGAGTGCAATGAAAATAAAAACTGCAAGAATGGCAAATATTATATTTGCCGGTGCCGAAAGATTTCTCAATTTCTGTTTCATAACTTTAAATCTCCTCATTTGCGTGTTATTAAGTATGAAAATATTCTATAGCATTTACTTTGACATTGCAAGCGAAGTATTTCATACTGCAATGGGCAGCAAAAAAGCCCTGTCCTTACGAACAGAGCCCTATTCATTATGTTGCACTTACAAGCCTTACTATCACATCAATTCCAGCCGCCCAAAAGAGTATCGCCCCCACGATATATACCTTTGTCTTCTGCTCGAAACCGAAATGATATCCTGTGTAAATGCCTGCCACTATACAGATGACAGTGAGCAGCGCCACCATTATCATAATGGTGAAAAGTCCGGTACCGAGGAAGCCGAATGCTATTCCTGCAAGAACCGTATAAAATGCGGTGATTCCTGCTATCCTTAACACTCTTTTCATGTCAAGCTGTGCCTGACAGTGCTCCTCAATCCTTTCATTTCTTATAGCCTTTCCTATAAGCCTGATCCCCAGTCCTATCAGTATTCCGATAGAAATTATCTCTCCTAAAAGTGCTTCATCCTTCACCGAGTATTTCCCATTAAGGAAGCTTGACAGGAAATACCCGATGTACATTGCTAACAACTGGCAAACTGCAACTATGAAGCAAATGGCTGTAAGCTGTTTCTTATTTACTTTCTGGATCAGGGATCCCTGACATTCCATCGCAACGAAAATCTCCAGTGAGCTTCCCGCCACGATTAACAGATATTCTATCCAGCCCATTTTTGCCTCCCCCTAATGTACAAACATCCTTTAATTAATTATTTGTCGCTATCTGCCTTAGCATCTATTGAAGCTAATTTATATATGAACTTAACGCTGCCCGTCTGTCCATCAGCGATTGCTGAGTATGTCTGATATTCCTCACCTGCGTCAATTACTGCCTGGAGCTTGTTGGTGAATGGCTTTAAGTCGCCGTTGTATGCGTCGAGAATCTTGTTGATTCCTTCCTCATTGAACTGTACCATACCGTCTGCAAGTGTATGTGCACCCTCTGAAAGTGTCTTAGAGCCTGTTGTGAGCTGGTCAACACCTGAAACTATCTGATTTGTTCCATCTGCAAGCTGTGAGGCTCCGCTGTTGAGCTGTGCATTGTTTGCTACAAGTGTGTTTGAACCGTCTACAAGCTTCTTGATACCACTTGTGAGAGTTGGCACTGAGTTCATGAGTGATTGTGTTCCGGCTGAAAGCTGGCTTGCTCCGGCATTGAGTGCTGTTGCTCCGGCATTTAATGTATCGTTGTTTTTAACTAACTCGTTTGAACCATTTACAAGACTGGTGATTCCTTTTGTCAGCTCTGGTAATTTATCTGCAAGACTTTGTGTGCCTGTCTGAAGCTCTGTAGCTCCTGTTGCAAGCTGTGTAGTTCCTTTTGCTAAATCAGAAGCTCCGCTTGACAACTCAGATGCTCCATCTGACAACCGTCCTAAACCAGCATCTAATGATGACGCACCATCTGATACCTTTGCTGAGCCATCCTTTAAAGCTTGCACTGTGTAAGCACTGTCTGTTACACTTTGGTTCACGGCAGAATATACTGATACAGCACCTTTTCCCTGAGACAGACCAACAAGTATCTGATTATAAGTTGCAGATGGATTCTGATTCTGCATATTAGTCAAAGCATCTATTATATATCCTGCATTGTTTACTGCTGCATCCGCTGCTGCTGATACATTGTCTGCTGTAATCTTATCTGTATCAATATATCCAAGAGTTTTAAATAATGTTCCGACATTTAATTCATTCAGTGATTCCAGAGATTTATTTATATTGGTTTTGATTGTTTCAGGCATATCTGATAAAGATTGTGTCAACTGACCAACTCCTTCATCAACCTGCTTTGCTCCTGCTGCAAGAGAATCAGCTCCTGTTTTTGCCGTATCAATACTTGTCTTTAGCTGTGCTGCACCTGCAGATACTCCTGCTGCGCCCTTGTTTGCAGCATTAATACCATCCGAAAGCGTTTTGGCTCCATCATTAAGACTTGTCACACCTGTTGCAAGACTTCCTGTGTTGTCATTAAGCTGATTCAAGCCTGTATTTAACTGACTAGCTCCGTCTGTATATGTCTTAAGTCCATCCTTAAGTGTTGCACTTCCACTTGCAAGCTGACCTGCTCCACTATTAAGCTTATCTGCTCCTGACACAAGGGCACCTGTACTGTTTCCAAGTGTATTCAATCCACCACTTAATGTACTTACACCATCAGTATATGTCTTAAGTCCACTCTGCAGTGTGCCAACTCCTGATGCGAATGTGCCGAGCTTGCTCTGCAATGTTGAAAGTCCGTCAGCAAGTGTGTCAGTACCCTCTGCCAGTGTTTTTGAACCATCCTGAAGCTGTGTTGAGGCATCCTTTAAGTCATTTATCATGTCATCGAGGTCTGATGTGTCAATTCCGTCTGTGCTTACATAATCAGATGCGTTTACCACGAAGGTCATGGCTGCAGGCATTGAGAAATTCTCCACATCTGCTGTCATTTCCATGTATTCAGGGATATTTACATCGCCATCGAGATCTCCGTCCTTGATTCCGAGGCTATCCTTTAAGCCCGGAAGTGCATAGCCGAGCACTACGCTTGATGAGTCGCTTACCTCAGCCTTGCCGTTTGTCACTTCGATATTCTCGAAGCCATCACCGAGTACAAGTCCTGTTATTGCTGCAAATGGTACGGAAACTGTCTGCTTCTCACCGTTTACTGTCTCTGTATATGATGTGGTGTTTGTGTAGTCAAAACGGATTTTGACCTTTCCTGATTTTCCTGCAAGGTCCTCAGGTGAGATTTCTTTTCCATCGAGGTAATATGTAACCTTCTGTGTTACAGGCGGTTCCTCTGTTGCTGTGCCCTGATAGTAAATGTCCTTGCCACCGGCCTGCCAGGTGAGCTTATCACCGCTTTGTGTGAATTTTTCCTTGCCCTTTACGTTCTCGATATCTGAAAGGTTTGAAGCATCCTCCAAGGTATCCTTTTTGTCTTTATTTTTAAGGTGATCTACTACGATTGTTTTGTTTACGTTGCCGTTTGCATCTGAGATGAGGTATACGCTCTCGTCCTTGTCTGCATCGTTATCCTTTAATGATACGCTGTCCATGAGCTTATCTGCTATGTCATCAGCATCCTTGCTGCTTCCTGTTGTGCTGTCTGCCTCGGCTGTGACTGCGGTGCTGTTCTTCTCTGCAAAAACTGCTGTTGCTCCGATTCCTGTACCTACAAGTGCTATTGTGAGGACTCCGGCTACAACACGGACAATATATTTACTTTTTAACTTTTCTTTCAATTCTGGTAATTTCATGTCTTATTCCTCCTGATTTTGTTTTTGAGGTCATATTTTTATGTTATGAGGGTCAAAAAGTATTTTATCCCTCATTTATGATTAATCAGATTACTAAGCTGTCAGGTTCTTGTTTTTAAAGCCTGCGCTTGTGGCACATATTACTTTGTCAAAAATCATAAACATTGACGGAAGTATAAATACTACTACAAACATACTGATGATTGCGCCTCGTGCAAGCAATATACAGATAGAACTGATCATATCAATGTTTGAATAAAGTCCTACACCAAAGGTTGCGGCGAAGAAACAGAGTGCACTGACAATAACTGAGTTTGTCGAATCTGCAAGTGCCTTTGTGATTGCCGGCTTTTTGTCCATTCCGGTGTATCTGTTCTTTCTGTACTTTGTGGTCATAAGTATCGCATAGTCAACCGTTGCACCAAGCTGTATGGTTCCGATTACGATGCTCGCGATAAACGGAAGCTTCGTTCCTGTAAATCCCGGAATTCCCATGTTTACAAAGATTGCAAACTCGATGACCGCTACAAGTATGATTGGAAGCGATACTGATTTGAATACTACGAGGATGATAAGGAATATCAATACGATTGATACTGCACTTACACGCTTAAAGTCTGTATCTGTGATAGTGATAAGATCCTTTGTACAAGGTGCCTCACCGATAAGCATTGCGTCCTTGCTGTAATTCTTTACTATCTTTTTAATCTCTGTAATCTGGTTGTTTACCTCATCAGATGCTGTCTCATATTTTGATGAAACAAGCATCATCTGGTAATCACCGTTTTTGAATATCTCCTTTGCCTCATCCGGCACCATATCATCCGGTATGGTAGGTCCGAGTATTGAGTCAAGCGATACCGCAAGCTTTACTCCATCGACCTTCTTTATATCATCTATCATGCTTATGCTGTCTGCCTTTGACATATCGCTCGGCGCGATGATGATATGTGTGGCACCCATAGCATACTCCTTGTCGAGTCTTTCATTGGCCTGCTTACTGAATGCACTGTCAGGCATGGTTCCTGCAAGGTCATAGTAGACCTGATCATGAGTGTATCCGTATATTGCCGGGATGAGCACTACGATGAAAATCACTGCAAGTATCTTATAATGATTTGTTACCCAGCTTGCAATCCTGGAAACATCAGGCATGAGAATCTTGTGCTTTGTCTTCTCGATTGCCTTATCACATGCAAGGATCAGTGCAGGGAGAATTGTTACACATCCGATAACTCCGAATACAACGCCCTTTGCCATTACGATTCCCAGGTCAAGTCCAAGTGTAAAGCTCATGAAGCAGAGGGCTACGAAGCCTGCGATTGTTGTGATTGAGCTTCCTGTTACTGAGACAATTGTGTGGGAAATGGCATGTGCCATGGCTCGCTTCTTGTCTCCGTCATATCTGTCTATCTGCTCCTGATAGCTGTGCCACAGGAAAATCGAATAATCCATTGTTACGGCGAGCTGCAATACTGCTGTCAGTGCCAGTGTCAGATATGAAATCTGTCCCTGTATAAAGTTTGTTCCCAGGTTATAGATAATAGCCATTCCTATGCTTAGGAGGAATAACATCGGAACAATTATTGAATCCATTGTAATTCCCATGACAAGCATTGAAAGCAATGCTGCTATGATGACATATATAGGAGCCTGCTGCATAACAAGTGTCTTTGTATCTGCGTTGACTGCTGCCATTCCTGCTACGAAGCAGTGGTTTTTCACCATCTTATCCATCTTGTTGACGGCTTCCATTGTCTCATCCGAACCCATTGTATCACTGTAGGTGACGAGCATGAGCTGGCTGTTTGCATCCTTGTTGTTGAATGCATCGTACACCTCATCCGGAATTGCCTCTCTTGGCAATGTGGAATCAGCGATTGTTCCGTACCAGATGACATCATTTACACCCTTAAGGTCCTCAATGTCATCAGCCAGAGTCTCTATGTCCTGATCCTTCATATCCTCCAAGATCACAAATGACAACGCTCCGGTTCCAAACTCATCTACCATGATATCCTGGCCCTTCATAGTCTCTATCTGGCTTGGCAGATAAGAAAGGATATCAAAGTTGATTCTCGTGTTGATAAAGCTGATTCCCGACGGTATAAGCAGTGCAAATGCAACTATCAGTATCAGCACACGATGTTTTACGACTCCTTTTCCAAATTTAATCATTAGATTCACCACTCTTTCTTTTTTTCGTATTGAAGTATAAAAAAAAAGACCGAATAAATAAATATTCAATCTCTTCGATTTGTCATGTGAGATATACAAATCCATCAATTTGTATATCCGATATGACACATATATGATATTGTATTTGATTTCTGACACTTTTTCACAGCATTTTCATATTTATATGAACACATGCCTCTTTATGATTCTGCTTTATGAGCTTGCTTAAGCCGTCATTTTCCATGACAATTGTCCTCTACAGCTCACTTAATATATCATCCATTGAGCGCGTAATCAGATACATGTATGCCTCAGCCATCTCCTTCGGCTCAATGTCATCCATGCCCTGGGCTATCCAGCCCTCCGTGATAAAGCACAACGACTGCGCATAATATGTAGAAATCACCTCAGGTGTGAGCCAGCGGTATTTGGATTTCTTTCCTGTGCTCTTTTCGCTTATGATATTCATAAACATCTCGCAGACGCATTTCATGGCAATCTGATTAAACGTCACTGCCCCCTCCAGCTTTAGTGCTTTCTTGTAAAAAACACTGTTTGCCGAGATATTATTGAGCATCAGCACAATCGCTTCAAAAATCATTCCGGCATTGAGCAGTGGCTTGATGGGCTCAAGCAGCTCGGTTTTGATAATCCACTCTATCAGCTCGTACTTGTCCTGAAAATGATTGTAAAACGTGGGGCGGATAACTCCGGCCTTGTCCGTTATCTCTTTAATTGTAATCTTATCGATTGGCTTTTTCGCTGAAAGCTCTATAAGGCTCTCAGCGAGCACCAGATCTATTGCATTCTTACCTTGCTGTGTCATTACTCATCAAACTCCATCGTGACAAAGTAGCCCTTCTCAGTCTCCCTCACATCCACGACATCGCCCTCACGGCTTTTGAGCCTCTCGCTGACCACGTAGTTTCCCGACATGGCAATCGCATGCTCTATCGTATAATAATATGAAGTTGGAAGCTTGCTCTCTGTTACCTTCAGATGGTCACCGACCTTGGTAAGTCCGGGTCTCTCCATCTTAAACTCCATCCGACGCATTCTGTCGCCTTTCTGTTACTGCTTAATTGTCCTCTTTTCTATCCTCAACAAACGTTGCCTCAAACTCCTTTTGCTTGTTGTAGGCGCTCTCCGCCTTTGTAGCACGGCTTGTAATCCAGATATTTGATACTCCGTTGAAAATCAGTATGATACCGACAACAACAGTGGCTGTCTTCATTACATCAAATGCATTTGTCACACAGATTATTCCAAAAATCAGACTGATTATTGAAAAAATCAGGCCGACACTCCAGCCTCCGTAACCGTATTTTCTGGCATCCACCGCCTCAATAATGCTCCTGATGCTGTGAAAAATGAGCACCAGACCGATGACTATAGGTATCAGGCTCACCACAACCTTTGGCTGTACCAGAAACCATATACCCACTGCCAAAACCACAAGCCCCAGCATCGCTGAAAAACCATTCGTAACTATATTCAAAAAATAGCTGCACATATAGACCACTCCGATGATGATAAGCACTACCGCAAGCACATTGGCCACAATCGTGAGCACCGAAGCTCTCCATATGATAAACACCAGTCCCAGCGCTATGCAAAGCACTGATGACAGTAGAAAATCAGCCTTTATTCTGCCTAAAAACTCCTTCATACACGACCTCCTTTATATATCCTGCCCTACATTACTTTTCTAATTCTGTTCCTCTGCACTTTTCTTAACCAGGTCAAGAACAGTCTGAAGCTCAGCACCCTCAACCGGTGCAGCTCCATATCCAAGACGCTTGTAATCCTCTGTAATCTCAGCCAGCTCAGTAGTTTTATCGCCCTTCGCATCAATTACAAAATATCTGCCCTGTGACGCAGCATCATCCCACACGAGATAAGCACGGATTGCGCAGTTTGGAGCCATATCTCTTGTCGGGAAATCGACTCTGGTGACATTAAGCGTATCAGAAATCTGCATAGACATAACAGAGAAATCCTCCTCCATATATGGATACATACGCTTCTGCTGATATGCCTCCTCGTACAGCTCATCTATTAGCTTTTCCTTCTCATCGGCAAGTCGGTCCATGAACTCTTTGCCGCCCTCAAACATCTTTGCCGGCAGGAAAATATGCTCATACTGCATACGCTCAAAGATGACATACTGCTCTGCTGTCATCTGTACAGTCTTGCCCTTTGTCTGTGATGTAGGATGTCCCTCTCTTCTGGCCTTTTCCACTGCCTCAATCTTTTCTACAAGAGGCTTTTTGAAAATCAGATTGTGAGTGAACGGGTTGAATGCGATACCATTAATCTTTGACTCTTTATTTGCCACCATATTGTTGACTGCAAGAAACGGCATATTTACAATGCATGGTGACGGATGATCCTTAGAAAGCTGTGCCTTTGATGTATAAATCGGCATGAAAGCCTCTCCCTCACCGTTTTTAATAAATAGCGGAATCGGCTTGTTGTTCTCTCCGACATTTGCAGGTACCAGGAATCTGCTCTTAGTGCATTTTTCAATGAGCTTATTGAGCGTCTCCGCCTTTTTGTCGCTTGAATACTGTGTCATCAGCGCCTCAACCTCCGGGTTTTGCACCTCAAGAGTGAAGGCCGGATCATCCTTTAATTTATTTTTGATTTTATTTTTATCCATTTATACTGCTTCTCCTTATATTAAATGCCCGGATTTACATCCAGGCATTATTTTAACACATTTCTTTTATCAACTCAACAATCTTAGTGTCTCTTGCTATCCATTCTTTATCAAGAAAAGCGCTGTTGGCCTTTATTATCTCATCCGGCGTAGCCCATGACAGATGATACTCAAGCCTTATCTCGCTGTCTGTCATCTGTGCTGCCACATGCTCGTCCTTCACATCACAGAAATACACGTAGGTGTGACAGTAATATATCTTATCAGCCTCAAATATATCACGTCTCTTTTCTATGACCTTGCCACACTCCCTGATGCTTTCCGGCACGACAAGAAGCCCTGCCTCCTCGCGCACCTCCCGTGCCAGCGCCACCTCGTTGGTCTCGCCTGCATCGATGCCGCCGCCCAGTATCTTGTAGTAGCCCTCACCGGCCTGCTGCATGGCAAGCTTTCCGTCTCTGATAATAACCGCACGCACCGCGAAGCGCTCAAATACCTCCATATCATCGGAATAATTGTGTTTGTCAAATGTATATAGCGTTCTCATGTTTGTCCTCCGTGTATTGGTATTATTCTACACCATTTGCACGTAAGATGGAATATATTTTTCTTCATTAATACCGTTGATTTTACGCTTACACTCGCGACAACAAACAAACCGTTTCAAGTGTCGGAAACTGAAATTTGATATTCCTAATCTAATTACCATCTTCACGTCTTTCCGTAAAGATGTCGATAAGCTCAATAAATGCCTGCATAAACTGTTTCTTTTCAGCATCCGTACATTCTGCATATAATTCATTAAATGCGTTCAAAAAGCCGTATATGCTGTCAGCATCAATCTGAGACTGTTCAATGTTACATCGAAAAGTACATTTATGTCCTGTGGCATTTACTGTACTCTTATGTTCTCACGTTCCATCTCTGCTACAGCAACAATAATAGATATAAGCAGTTTACCGGCTTCTTTTGAGCTGTCAATTCCATCCTCTTTTCTTCTTCAATAATCTCACACTCCTATTTCGGTAATACTAATGGCGAATTTTTCAATAATCCTGCAATAACAGAGTTGTATTTGGCTGTTCCGTAATCCTCAACGATGCTTGTTATTCTAGCCCCGGCATCCTTGGAAGAAGCACCACACAGAAAGACTCTCTCATCCGCACTACTAAATTTTGCGTTAAACATAAGCCATTTTTCATCATCATCTGAAATAAAACTGTTCATCATATCCGCAAGTTCAGATTTCGTCACTACATCCTTCAATCCTTCTGCAACATCAGAAATCTGTTTTTCAAGAGATATCATATCAGAATTGATTTTGCTGATTTCAATTCTGTTATTTGCAGTCTCCATACTTAACTGAAGTAACTCTCTCTGACCGATTAAATCACGATTTTCTAATATGTAATCTTTCATTCTTTTGAAGGTTCTTATTAATGCCTTACTCTGTTTAACAGCCAATGGCCCTTTTAAAACAGTCATCAGCATATATAGTCCTTGCTCTGTAAATACATGAGGATTATATCTACTCTTACTGTTAAGATTTGCGGTCAAAAAATTTGACCGCAAATCTTCTACCTCATCATCCGTTAATTCAAACATAAAATCTTCATCAAATTTCTCAATATTATTTTTAACCTGTTGGTTGAATGCTTTTGTGGTATAACCATATATTTCAGAAAGATCTGAGTCTAAGATTACTCTTTGACCTCTGATTTCATAAATTCTTTCTTTCATATACTCTTCTGTAATTTCAATTACTGCAATCTCTTCTTTCTTCTCTTCTGCCATAAGATTTCCTTCCTTGTCTTGCGGTCACAATTTGTGACCACAAAATCCATACAACCACTTTATGCAATGAAAATGATCTACTCAGCAACTTCCACTTTCCTCATCTTGTCATAATACGCTTTATACCTGTAAATCGTTCTCTCACTGACATTATTCCTTCTTGCAATCTCTATCATTGTCATTCCACTTTCATAACCGGCAACAAAATCATTGTAGATTGCCATCCATTTTGCATTATGCTTCTGCCTTCCGCTTAATTTACGATTTTTATAATATTCCAGTTCTTCGCGCAGCTTGGCGTTTTCATTTTCTAATTCTTCAATTCTTTTTAATGCTTTCTCAAGTGTTATTACCTTCTCCACTTCTTTGTCCCTCCGTTCATGTCATTTTCGTTTTGTCTATATTATATATTGCTAATCAGTATTAGTCAATTTGATTTTGTCATACAGGAACACTTTACGCATACAG
>OLIR01000747.1_pt1 | contig 11740 bp, 7 predicted proteins | sample 1609741 | NCBI WGS metagenome assembly OLIR01 (sample SAMEA4350169, study PRJEB24818) | metagenome | biome: human; feature: gut; material: faeces | place: Denmark | collected 2013-09
ACTGTGCCAATGCTAATAGTCCTTGATTGTTCATGGTACAAAGGTGCAAATTTTCTATAGAATTAAAGAATTTTCCCCCTGATTTATCGGGTGAGCCCTTTGTAAGCCAGACAGGTCGATTGCTGGTTGGAACCACTCATGGACTTTTTATCTATCAAGAGAGTGCTTTCAGGAAGGTGCTTTTCGGGTCAAATGCTTTGTCTTCTATCAATTTTATCACTGGCATTGTTGAAGGATATAAAGATACTTTTTGGCTGACTTCACAAGGTGGTTTGATTGAATATAATATTGAAACTGGTCAATCGTAAGTCTATACTTATCATGATGATGAGAAATTTGTTAGTTATTTTTCCAGTCTCGCATTTTTAAAAGATAAGCTATACTTATGTACGGCCGGCAGCGCTATGCTTGTTTTTGATCTCGGTAAGGCGGCTTTTTCTATTTGTCCTGAAGTGGAAAATGGATATATAAAAAGTATCATTACTGTTAATGATGAGATATGGGTGGGAACAAATGGAAGCGGTATTAGAATAATCAGTGCGTCTACAGGAAAAGAGTTATCGGCTATAGAGCATACTTCGAATGCGGATGCTATTTGTTCTAATGCAGTTTATTCTTTATTGAAAGAGGATGATATGCTTTGGGTAGGTACTTACATGGGCGGATTAAGTTATACTCCAGCTCATGGAAGTTTCTTTTCTGTTTATTCTTATCCAGAGCTTTTTAATTCTTATAATATGAATGTACGTGCTTTTTGGGTGGATGCAGATGGGAAAAAAGTAATAGGCACTCGTGACGGACTTTATTATATTTCTGAAACGGAACAAAGGATAAGGCATTATACACATCGGAATTCCATTTTGCGTTCGGATATAATTTTGTCTGTAAAACCTTTCAATCGGGATTTTTTAATTGGAACGTATGGAGGGGGCTTGTACTTGCTTCACAGGAATACGGGTGAACTTTCCTTTTTTCAATCAGATCAATGTTTTATGCAAGGGTCATTTAATGGATATGAAAGGGATGGAAACAATAAATTATGGATCGGCAGTTCCAAAGGTGTGTATGTATATGATCATTTGACAGGGGAATATGAGGTTTATAACAGTCGTAATTCTTCTTTGTCAGTTAATTCTGTTTTTTCATTGAAGGCAGATTCGAAGGGCAGGATGTGGCTGGGCACAGGAGGGGCCGTTTTTATGTATGATAGGGCTGCTGGGGTATTTAAATCGGATGTTTTTCCGGAGCATGTTTTACCATATACTAAAAGTGTACGATTCATTTATGAGGATAAAAAGAAGAATTTGTGGTTTTGTGATGATAAGGAGGGGGTGGTTAAGGTAGATGAGTCTTTTACGACATTTGAACACATCACGATCGATGATTTCTTACCGAATAATTCTGTGATGAGCATAGTGGAAGATCCTAAGAACGGCGGATTATGGTTTGCTACTCAGAGGGGGTTACTATATATAAAGGAAGAGGAAAATTATCATAAGATTTTTTCGTTATACGATGGCATTCCCGGATATATTTTTAATTCTCCGGTACAGATAACGGATGATAATACAATTTGGTGGGGAAATGAATGCGGATTGGTCTGTTATGATGCGGCAAAGAGCTGGAGTGAGATAGGAACAAAAGAGGTCCAGCCTCCCGTGATTACTTCCATTTCAGTCGCAGGCAGACCTTTGTGCCCGGGAGAGACATTAATGCCCGTTTCTGCTCCATTTATAGATGAGGTGTTTCTGTCTGTAAATGATAATAATATTTCATTCACTTTCTCAGCCTTGAATTATGCAGTGGAGAATACGGATTTATACGAGTATTGTTTGGAAGAATATGATAAGGAATGGAAAACTTTGATGAAAGGAAATCAGGTTTCTTATACAGAACTTCCTGTTGGCGATTATATGTTTAGGGTCAGGGCGGCTTCCAATCCTGCAGCAATAAAAGCGGTAAGGGTGGTTGTTGCCGGAAATACGCCTTTTATAAGATGGATTGTGGTGTTAAGTGTAGTCGTTTGTTGTATTCTTATTTATTTTTACTCCGGGTTATTGGGGAAGTATCGCACAATGAAGGAATATATAAATAAAAAGACGGAATCATCCGAAGAAAATCGGAAAGAAAAATATCAAAAATCAAGGATGGAAGAGAAAACGGCCATGCTCATTATTGGGAAACTGAATGAGTGTATGGAGAAAGATCGGTTATATTTGAATCCTGATTTAAAGTTGCAGGATGTGGCAAAAGTGGTGAAATGTAATACTGGAGAGTTGTCCCAAGTGTTGAATATGTTTATGAATATTGGTTTCACGGATTATGTTAATAAATATAGGATAGACGAATTCATAAAAAGAATACAGGATAAGTCTGCTTCCAGATATACCTTGGTTTCTTTGTCGGAACAATGTGGTTTCAGTTCTCGTACTTCTTTTTTCCGTTCGTTTAAGAAGTTTAAGGGAATGTCACCTGCCGAATATATAAAGGAACATGGGATATTTATTGAGTAGCGTTTGGAATAGAGGCGTTTCTCTAGTGATTGGATAGAAGAAGAGAGTTCCATATTTTTTTGGAACTCTCTTCTTCTATTATGCAATTTGTTGATTCATAGTGTTGTATGATCTTTTTTGTCTCATTTAGTAGGTTGGGATTAATCCTGCTTTACAGAATGGTCGAAAAGACATTTCAGTTTCTAATTTTGCTGATAGAAAAATATTTTTATCCATTAAAGAAACTGATATGATTATGAAAAGCAGAACTTTTTTTATTCTTGTTTTTATCTTTTTAGTTAGCCTAGGATGTTTTTCGTGTAAAACGACTGCTACTGATGATTTTTCTATTGATTCGGAAATTGCGTATTGCCGGTCTCAGGCTATGCGGACGCTGGTTTCTATTCCTTCGTTAGATAAAATTCCTAATTCCATGGATTTAGATAGTATTAAATGGCGTTATACACAGGTAGGCTCTTGGACTTGTGGATTTTGGCCCGGTATCCTTTGGTATTTATATGAGGATACTAAGGATAATATGTGGAGGGAAGCAGCAGGGAAAGTAACCGATATGATTGCTCCCTTGGCTTACAGGAAAGCAAAGAGTCATGATTCCGGTTTTATTATGATGTGTAGTTTGGGCAACGGTTATCGTTTGACAGGAAAACCGGAATATAAGGAAGGATTGCTGCATGCCGCAGATTCTTTGGCTATGCTTTATAATCCTGTTGTGGGTACTATTTTATCTTGGCCTGGAATGGTGAAAAAAGAAAACTGGCCGCACAATACTATTATTGACAATATGATGAATTTGGAACTTTTGTTTTGGGCTGCGCGGAATGGAGGGGGGCAGTATTTATATGATATTGCCTGTAAACATGCGGAAACGACTATGAAACATCAATTCCGCAAAGATTATTCATGTTATCATGTAGCGGTGTATGATACGCTGGATGGTCATTTTATAAAAGGAGTTACCCATCAAGGATTGAGTGATGATTCTATGTGGGCCCGTGGACAGGCATGGGCTATTTATGGATATACCATGGTATATCGTGAAACACATGATGTACGTTTTTTGGATTTTGCCCGGAAGGTATCGGATGTCTATTTGTCCCGTATTCCCGAAGACATGATTCCTTATTGGGATTTTAATGCTCTGGAATTATCCTCAGGTGAACCGAAAGATGCATCGGCTGCTGCCATAACGGCCTCTGCCTTATTGGAACTTTCCACCTATATAAATAATAGTGATTCTGCATCTTTCTATCGGAATAAGGCTGTGGAAATGCTTCAGATACTATCTTCTCCGGCATATCAGGCTCGCAATAAAAAAGATGCTTTTTTATTGCATTCGGTTGGGCACATGAACAAGGGATGGGAAGTTGATGCTTCTATTAGTTATGCAGATTACTATTATTTGGAAGCATTGGTACGATTGAAACGTTTGAAAGAGAAACAATCTGTTTTGGCTAATTTATAAAATCATTGTTAATCCGTTCATATTATGAATACACAATCTATTGATATTAGTCTTTATCAAAAAGGGGATATAGCCTTGGAAGATATTTATAAGAAATTTAAGAATTGTTTTATGCGGTATGCGGGCAAGGTGTTATCTAGTGAATTTTATGCTGAAGATGTAGTGCAGGATGTATTTATAGGGTTATTTCAGCAGACAAATTATTTTGTATCTGAGGCTGCAGCCTTAAAATATATTTATGCAGCAATATATAATCGTTGTATTGATTTGGTACGCCATAGGCAGATAGCGCAAAGATACGAGGAAATCTATAGTAACGAAAAAAATAGAGTGGTACATATAAATGGATATAACGATTTGTTGGCAAAAGAGTTTTTTGTGATTGTGGAGAAAAGGATTAATTCCCTTCCTCCTAAATGTAAACAGATATTTATCATGAAATTCCAAAAAGAGTTTTCTAATCCGGAGATAAGCAGAAACTTAGGCCTATCATTGAGAACAATAGAGAATCAGCTATATATAGCTAGGGGAGTTCTTCGTAAACAGACGGATAGATATTTATGTTCTTGAATATGTGAGTGATAGAAAATATTTTTTCTGTCTTTTGAGTGTATTTTATTTTAGATTCGTTTAATAAGTAAAAAAAGAAAATGAAAAATAGAATGATTTAATAAATTAAACTTTAAGTACATGCTATGAAACAGAAAGACAAATTTTTATTACTTATGGTATTGTCTTGTTTGCCGTTAGGAAATGCGGTTGCAGAGCAAACAGGTGCAGGGTTGTACTCTCCGATTAATCAAGAAGTATTGCAGAATACGGTGAAGATTACGGGACAAGTTATTGATCCAAATGGAGAACCGATAATAGGTGCTACAGTAATGGAGAAAGGAACTACCAACGGTATTGTAACGGATTTGGATGGTAATTTTAGTTTGACTGTTTTTCCTTCTCATAAGTTACAGATATCTTACGTTGGTTTTCAAACTCAAGAATTGAATATTGGTTCTAACCGTTCTTTCAAGATTGTTCTAAAAGAAGATACTGAGCTGTTGGACGAAGTTGTAGTGGTAGGTTATGGTTCGGTAAAAAAATCGGATTTGACAGGTGCTGTAGCTTCTGTTTCTACTCAGGATTTGATAAGAAGTGGTAGAACGGATGCAGTAGGAGCTATGCAAGGGGCTTTGCCAGGTGTGCAAATTCAACGTTCTAATAGTAAACCAGGAGGGGAATATAATATTCTGATTCGTGGTTTGAATACAATTAGCGGAAGTACATCTCCCTTAATTGTTGTAGATGGTGTGCCAGGAGCTTCTTTATCTAACCTGAATCCGGATGATATAGAAAAAATTGATATTTTGAAAGATGCATCATCTACCGCAATCTATGGTTCCCGTGCTACTAATGGTGTAGTCATGGTTACTACTAAAAGAGGTAAGATAGGTAAAGTAAAAATAGATTATAGTGGATATGCCGGATATAGGAAATATACGAATATGCCCGATATGATGTCTGGTGAAGAATATGTGCAATTGGCACGAGAGGCTAAAAGAGCCGGAAATAATAATAAATATGTGGATGATAGTCAGATTTTCACAGCATCAGAGTTAAAGGCTATTCAAGATGGAAATTATTTTGATTGGGTGGATGCTGTTTCTAGTCCGGCCTTTATGACAAATCATACTATATCGGCTACCGGAGGTAATGAGATGGCTACTTATGCTTTATCTGCCGGATATTATTTTGAAGATGGTATGTTGGAGCCTCAAGAATATTCCCGTTATAATCTGCGTGCTGTTGTGGATGTAGAACCTAGCAAATACATGAAATTTGGAATTAATATGTATGGAACCCATTCAGTACGTGATACGGGTAACTCTGACTTGTTACAGGATGCTTTTCGTCTGCGTCCGACTTATCATCCGACTGATTTGGTGACAGGAGAAGAAATGTGGGCTTATTCTAATGGTCAGTATAATGCGTTAACTACCATGAAGAATGAACTGAATAAAACCAAAAAGTACAATTTGCTGAGTAACATTTATCTGGCAATAACTCCAATTAAAGGATTGACTTTGAAGACCACTTTCTCGCCGGATATAAATTTGGAAGAAATTGGCCAGTACAGAGGTAAATACACTAAAGCTAATAAAGGGCAAAATAAGGCAACCAGTAATTATGCGAAAAATAGCTATGTAGATTGGGTTTGGGATAATCTTGTAAATTATAACTTTGAATTGAAGGATCATCGCGTAGATTTGACCGGAGTGTTCTCTATGCAGCAATCACAAGATGAAAAGTTAAAAGGAATTGGTAATGGATTGTCATATAACTCTTTGTGGTATAATTTGGCAGGAGGATCGGCAAGTAATACTTCTTCTTCCGGTTTTACCAAAACGAATTTGATGTCTTATTTAGCACGTGCCAATTATGTGTATAAGGACAAGTATTTTGTAACAGCAAGTATTCGTTTTGATGGTTCGTCAAAATTAGCTGAAGGCAATAAGTGGGGAAGTTTTCCATCAGCAGCTGTAGCATGGAGAGTGTCAGGAGAAGAATTTATGAAGAGCTTGTCTTGGTTGAGTAATTTGAAGTTACGTTTAAGTTATGGTCAGACCGGTAATGATAATGTAAGTGCGTATCAGACGCAAGGATCTATTAGTGGTGCCAAATATTATACATTCGGTTCTAGTGAGTCTATTGGATATGTTCCCAATAATTTACGGAATTTGGATTTGGGATGGGAACGTACTACAGAATATAATGTAGGTCTTGACTTCGGATTTTTCAATAATCGGATTTTGGGTAGTGTGGAATATTATAATCGTTTGACAGAAGACTTGATTATGAATAAGACAGTACCTGTTACTACCGGTTATTCTTCTGTAAAAGCAAATGTAGGGTCTGTTAGAAATGAAGGGTTTGAGGTAAATATTAATTCGGATAATATCCGTACTAAAGATTTTTCATGGAGAACTAGTTTGAATTTTGCCTATAATAAGAATAAAATTGTAGATTTACAGTATAAGGAGAATTTGACTTCCCGTGGATTGTCTTTAGCTGGTATGAGTGGTGATTATAGTAATCTTTGGATTATTGGTCAGCCTATTGATATAAATTATAATTTGATGACATTGGGAGTATGGCAGCTGGATGAAGCTGAAGAAGCAGCTAAATATGGTTGTAAACCTGGTCAATATAAACCTTTGGATTTGAATGAGGATGGTGTGATTGACGATAAAGATCGTGTGATTGATGGTAAACGTACTCCGGATTGGACAGGTGGTATGACTAATACATTTACATATAAGGAATTTGATTTGTCATTTCAAGCAGCTTTCCAAGCAGGGGCAAGAGCTAGAAATCAGTTCTATGTTTCGTATGCATTGGAAAACAACAATCTCAATTTTAATAATTTAAGAAAAGATTATTGGACTCCGGAAAATCCTACCAATGCTTCTGCACAGCCTAGTAACATGGGTACTTATCGAAGCAAGGCAGGATCATGGGGAAATGCAAAATCGGAAATGTCACATACGATGTTTTCCAGTAATTTCCTTAAGATTTCTTATATTACTTTGGGATATACTTTTAAACCATCGGTTCTTGAGAAAATGAAATTAGGCAATTTGCGTTTATATGCAACAGTTCAGAATCCATTTATTTTCTGTGCAAAGGATGTGGTTGATCCTGAACAGTTGAATGTCAGCATCAATACATCGGATGCAATGACTCGCAATGTAATATTTGGTATTAATTTATCATTCAAATAATTAGGATAGTATGAAAGCAAAAAATATATTTACTAAAGGTTTCCTGTTGGCATCTGTGTTTGCTCTTTCGGGATGTTCGTCTTTTCTGGATGAAAAAAATTGGTCTAGCCAGTCTGCTGAAGAATATTATGCTACGGCTGAAGGATATGAGTCTCTTATTAATGGAGCCTATTCCACATTAAAATCTGTTTATAATACAACCAACTATTTTCTGTTGACCCAACTTGGTACGGATTTGGGGACTCAGAATGACGGAACAGCAACCAATGCTTTAAATCAGTATACAGTAGATTATACCAATGATAATGGCACTGTCTATAATCAGTGGAAGGTATTATATGAGTCTTTGAAAAATGTAAATGCTGCTATTGGTCGTGCTGCTATGGTAGTTACAAAGGATCAAGATATTTTTGATGGTATTGATAAAGAAATCTTGGCCCAACGGGTTGCGGAAGCTAAGTTCTTGCGGGCGTTATATCTTTTTGAAATTGTAAAAAATTGGGGGCAAGCTCCATTGATCTTGGAAGAACCGACCTCACCTTCTACAACTTCGCAATTGGATAGTGGATCTGATTTTTACAGACAAATTCTGGCAGATTTGCAGGACGTTATGGATTCTTCTCTTCCCATGAAGCAGACTTCGGCGAATTATGGACGTGTATCAAAAGCGGCTGCTAAACATCTTCGTTCTCTTGTTTATTTGACTCGAGGATATCAGAGTTATGCAGAAGCTGATGATTTTAAAAAGGCTTACGATGATGCTGTAGATGTAATTAAGAATTCCGGACATACATTATTGGATGATTATGCAATGGTTCATCGTCAGGCAAATGAAGAGAATGATGAAATTATTTTCAGTCTTAACTTTTCTGCCGGAGCAGGATGGAATAATAATATTCAGACAGAATTCTATTTGTTTGTTTATCGTGAAGGTTGGACTGATTTGGGCTTTTCTTCAATTTATTGTAATGATTATGCTTCTGTTATGCCAACCAAATATAGTTATTTATTATTTGATTGGAAGAAAGATAGACGTACGGAAGTTACTTTTATGAGTCCATTGAATGGTGACCCGGCTACTTCTATAGACGGACGTGCTTATGGTAGAAATTGGTTTGAGAGTACAAATGGGGTAAATGTGGCAAAGGGTGATACCGTAATTTATTTCCCTGTTCCCGGAGAGAGTGGTTATAAACAATATACAGATGCTGAAAAAGCGGCTGCTAATAATCGTGGACGTTTTTTCTATAATTATCCTGAGGGTTCTTATGCTGATGCTGGAAATGATGATTATTATAAAACCGGTTATCAAAGCTTTAATGCAAAATCACGTGTTTGGCTTCCTGTTTGGAAATTTAAAGATTGTAATACCCGTTATAACAGTTCGGGAACAGTAGAAAATGGAACTCGTGATATTTATTTGTTCCGATTGGCCGAAACTTACTTAATTGCTGCTGAGGCTGCTGTTAAAATGGGAGATAACTCTAATGCTTTATACTATATAAATCAGATACGTAAACGTGCCATGAATAATGCTCCGGAAGGTGGACTGCAAGAATATGTTGGTACTGTTACATTAGACAATGTATTGGATGAAAGAGCATTGGAACTTTATGGAGAAGCACCACGGTGGAATGACCTGCAGCGTACAGGAAAATTGGCAGAAAGAGTTTTGAAATACAATTGGGATGTCACTAATATTACAGGTGGATTGATTCAGACCCAATTAAGTGAAGCTACCTTTAAAAGTAAATATGGTCTTCGTCCTATTCCTGTTACATGGTTGAATACTTTATCCAACGGTCAGGAATTAGGAAATAATCCGGGTTGGGAGTAATTGAATTATCTTAATATTATAATAAGTTTATAGCGTATTCTTCCTTTTTTGTTGATCTATAGTAAAGACGGTTTTTTAATCTGTCAATGACATAAAAAATAGAGAGTACGCTATAAATGTATACCTTTGCAAGGTATAAATAGTTAGTATGATGAAAAGATTATATATAGGTGTATTATGGATGGTATTTTCTTTATCCATCCTTCAGGCAAAAGAGATAAAGATGTCCTCGCCGGATGAAAAGTATCAGTTTACTTTAAGTGATGAGGGTGGGAACTTGCATTATTCTTTGAATTGGAATGCTAAAGAAACGATAAAACCATCTTTATTGGGTATTAAGGCTAATACTATATGGCGTGATCATTTGTCATTAGGTGACATGACAACTGCCGAACAGGATACTGTCTGGCATCCTGTATATGGAGAACGTAGCACCATAAAAGATCAGTATAAAGCTTGGTCGGTAGTCATTAACCGTCAGAATTCTCGTGACAAGTTGGTTTTGGATATACGGGCGTATAATGAAGGGATTGCATTCCGTTATCGGTTTCCCGGCGGACAATATTTGAAGATCACAGATGAATTTACTGAATATACTTTACCGGAAGGAACAAAAGCTTACTTTACATCCAGGGCTCAGACTCCTTATGAATTTCTCCCATTGGAAGGATGGCCCGGTGAATCAGACCGTCCGTTGCTTTTGACATTACCTGAAGGTCCTTACGTATGTCTGGCTGAAGCGCAAGTGGTAGACTATGTGCGTACAAAATTCAAGTTATCGACAGAAAAAAAGAATACGATTCAATCTGCTATGTATGGTCCCGTAGAAGATATTGCTCCTTATCATACTCCTTGGAGGGTGATTATGTGTGCTGATAAACCGGGACAAATATTGGAACATAATGATTTGATTCTGAATTTGAACCCTTCTTGTAAAATAAAGGATACTTCATGGATAAAACCCGGAAAAGTGGTGCGTGAAGTGACATTGACTACAGAAGGAGGAAAAGCTTTGGTCGATTTTGCCGTGAAACGCAATCTGCAATATATTCATTTTGATGCGGGATGGTATGGATTTGAATATGACAAGGTTTCTGATGCTACTACAGTGACATTAGACCCTCGTAGAAATCCGGATATAAATGCTTTGAACCTGAAAGAGGTGGTAGCTTACGCTAAAGAACGGGGTATAGGAGTTATCCTGTATGTTAATCAACGTGCATTACAACAGCAATTGGATGAGATTCTTCCGTTGTATAAGTCTTGGGGGATAGCGGGTATTAAATTTGGTTTCGTACAGGTGGGATCACAAGTATGGACTAAATGGATGCATGAAGCGATCAAGAAATGTGCTGATTATGGCTTGATGGTTGATGTACATGATGAGTACCGTCCTACAGGGTTCAGTCGTACATATCCTAATCTGATGACTCAGGAAGGTATCCGAGGTAATGAGGAATTTCCTGATGCAACACATAATGCTACTCTTCCCTTTACCCGGTTTATAGCTGGAGCGGCGGATTATACCATTTGTTACTATCGTCAGGATTTCGGTCGCTTGAATGCAGACAAGGATAGTTATGGTGTTCCTCGTTCTAAATCTATCCAGACCACTCCTGCGCATCAATTGGCTTTGGCGGCAGTTTATTATAGTCCGTTGCAATATATGTATTGGTATGATAAACCATCAGATTCTCAAGACGAACCCGAGTTGAAATTCTTTGATGATGTATATACTACATGGGATGATACAAAAGTGTTGCAAGGGGAGGTCGGTGAATTTATTACTATAGCCCGTCGTAAAGGAGAGGAATGGTTTATCGGTTCGATAACAAATAATGAGAAGCGTGTTTTATCTGTAAGCTTGGATTTCTTGCCCGAAGGAAAGAACTACATAGCGGAAATTTATACGGATGGGGATAAATCAGTGAAAACACGTACTAAAGTCAGAGTTTCTACTTATCGTGTGAGCAACAAGACGAAATTAAACTTTTGTTTGAAAGCATCCGGGGGGGCTGCAGTTCGTTTAGTTCCTGACGATGGAAATATAAAATCTGTCAAAAACTATAAGCAGCAGCGGTTATGAGAAAGTTTAAAATATCAGTCCTGTTGAAATTGGGTTTCTATTGTCTGTTTTTGAGTATAGGACTTGAGA
>OLIR01000766.1_pt1 | contig 11478 bp, 9 predicted proteins | sample 1609741 | NCBI WGS metagenome assembly OLIR01 (sample SAMEA4350169, study PRJEB24818) | metagenome | biome: human; feature: gut; material: faeces | place: Denmark | collected 2013-09
GGTCACTACACGGACGGCATCGTGGCTTTTGGCTAAAAGCGTGTCCGCCTTCGCCGGGTATACGAGAACAAGCAAGAGGGCTGCGACCTTGTCATTGATGAAGCGGACGCTGAAATCGTCCGGCTGATTTTCCACAAGTATGTTTATGAGGGCTACGGCGCACAGAAGTTGAGCCACTATCTTTATGAACAGGGCGTTGTAGGCCGGAACAGCAAGAACATCCCCAACACCAGCATCGTTCGGATGATCAAGAACAAAGGATACACGGGATACCTCATCAACGGTGCAGTGGAAACCGAGTGCCCACAGCTCCGCATCATCGAACCAGAGCTGTTCGAGCAGGCACAGGAATTGCGGCAGGCACGTACTTGTGAGCGTGGCGGCACTTCACTGGGCACCAGTTCCAAAGCCCTGTTGACCGGGCTGGTTTACTGCGGTCACTGCGGCAACCGCTTGAGCCTGACCAGCAGCGGACGGACACACACCTACGCAGATGGGCATACGGTGAAAGAAGTCCGGCCCCGGTATAGCTGCTTTTATAAGATTCGGCATCCGGGTGACTGCGATGGGCAGTCCGGCTATGGTGTTTCCAAGCTGGATTCCATTGTGGAAGAAGTTGTCCGGCAGATCTTCGCACAGTTCCGGGAGGTTTCCCGGAAGAAGCTGCTGGAATCGGTCAAGACCAACGATGCCGCTCGCATCCAGAAGAAGGTCAAGAAAATCCAGAAAGACTTGGAAAGCAAGCAGAAAGAACTGGACGACCTGAAAGCCGAAACCATCCTCGTCATCCGGGGCGTAAGTGCCTTGGACAAAGAACTGCTCGGCACACTGGTAGCCGAGGCAAGAGAGACTTTGGAAACTCTGGAAAAGCAGCTCGTGCAGGCACAGGAAGAATACGAAGAAGCCACCAAAACGGCAAAGCGCAGCAACTACATCTGCAACGAGCTGTTTACATGGGCGGATGTGTACGACACCGCCAACCACGATGAACGCCGCGCCATTTTGCAGCAGTTCATCAAGGAGATTCGCGTCCGAAAAGACTATGAGATCTCGATTACCCTGAACGCCAGCTTCAACCAAGTGGAGCAGCTCAAGGCTGTGTCAACCTACGATGGTGCGGAAATTTTTGAAGGAATTTCCGAGAAGGGGGCATAAAAGCGATGCGCTTGCCCGCAGCACCATGCAAAATTCAAAGAAAGAAGCGTGAAACCGATGGATTTTCAAAAAGTACATGGATGACCCCGCCCGGTTCGCATCCGACTTCAGGGTTCGGAGCCCGGCACGGTCTGCCAAAGTTTTTTAGACATAAAAAACGCCGCATCGTACAAAACGATGCGGCAAAACGAAAATCTCCCCGGTAGACATTCCTACTGGTCGGGACCCGCGCACGAAGCAACAGCGACGAGTTGCGTTAGCTGATTTTTCCGCAGCCCCTTGGCGGGGCTTTGAAAAATCAGAACGCGGCCCCAACAGCTCCTCCCTGTTTCAGCCACTGGCTGCGGTCGTCGCCGTTGCACTGGGCTGATTGCTTACCCTGCCTACGGCAGGGCCGTGCTGTTCGAATCCCTCCAGGTCCAAAAGCCAGCGCGTGGCTTATGTGTACGCAAAAGAAAAGCAGCAGCGCTAAAATTACGCTGCTGCTAAAAGTGGACCTAGAGGGATTCGAACCCTTGACCTCTCGGATGCGAACCGAACGCTCTCCCAACAGTCTCGCTTCTGTGCACACCTTATGCATTGCGAGAAAAGAAAAATCAACGTATATTCGTCCATATAAAATGCCCTGACAGCCCAATGGACTTTCCTGACTGTAAGTACGACCACCAAGCCTCTGATTTTCAGGATGAAGCGATTTTGGATGTAATATGGTTGGCGGACAAGTGAGCTACAGGCCCTTGAGATATAGCTCACATGGGGTTCAGATGTATCGCATCCAAATTCACAATAAAATACGATATACCGTAAAAGCGCAACTTCAACTTTGAATGAATGGAAGCTGCGCTTTTTACATTTGACAACAAGTTATAGATTGACAAGAGTACGCATACACGATAAACTTTATATAGTATCATGTAAATCAGAAGGAGGCCAAACCATGAGCGTCAAGTATACTACCCCTGCCCAGCACAAGAGCAACCTCCGCAATGTGTATGGAACCTTTGCCATTGAGGGCATGACCATCAGCAAAGATACACGCAGCAACCTTGACCGCATTGGCAGCGGTCAGGCCAGCTATCAGCAGGTCGTGAATGAACTGCGCGCAAAGTACGCGAAGAAGGGCTGATTATGTTCTCAAAGTATGATGTCTACACCACAGTACAGTCCATGTACTGCTATTTCCCCTTGCGCTTTTGCTGGAAAACAGGTATAATATTCTCTGGATAAAAGGGAGTAAGGGGCGTACTTTAGTTGAAAAACGGGTGCGCTGTGCTGCAGCGACACCCCCGGCAAAAATGCCCGATGCAGTACCGGATGCTTGAGACTTTTATCACATTTCCCCGTTTTGGGCTGAATGTGATAAAGGTCTTTTTTTGTGCCTCTGCCGTTATTATTAAAAAGGAGAGATATTATGCTGATCCCTGTTCTGTTATTTATCGTGGGTCTGCTGTGCCTGATCAAGGGCGGCGACTGGTTTGTGGACGGTGCCACCGGCATCGCCCGCCGCTTCCATGTGCCGGAGCTGCTCATCGGTGCCACGGTGGTGTCCATCGGTACCACCCTGCCGGAGGTCATGGTGTCCACCACCTCTGCCCTCACCGGTCACGGCGAGATCGCCTACGGCAACGCCATCGGCTCGGTCATCTGCAACGCTGCACTGATCGCCGCCATCACCATTGCGGTGCGCCCGGGCAAGGTTGACCCCAAGAGCCTGCGCACCCCGGTGGCTTTCTTCTTTGTGGCTGCCGCTTTCTATGCCGGTGTGGCCTACACCACCGGCTCCTTCACTCGCCCGGTGGGCCTGATCCTGCTGGCCATGTTCGTGGCTTACATCGTGTGCAACGTGCTGGCTATGAAAAATACCCCCGCCCCGGAAGAGGAAGAGCAGGCTGAGGAAGGCTCCTTTGCCAAGGAGTTGGGGCTGCTGGCCATCGGCGCAGTGCTCATTGCTGTGGGCGCTGACCTGCTGGTGGACAACGGCACCCTCATCGCACAGGCGCTGGGCGTGCCGGAGTCGGTCATTGCGCTGACCTTTGTGGCACTGGGCACCTCGCTGCCGGAGCTGGTCACCGCCATCACCTCGCTGGCCAAGGGTCACGGCGCGCTGTCGCTGGGCAACGTCATCGGTGCAAACGTGTTCAATCTAGTGCTGGTCAGCGGTGTGTCTGTCACGCTGGCACCCTTCAGCATCCCGCAGAACTCCACCATCGCAGGCATGAACGCCTCGCTGGTGATGGATATCCCGGTCATGTTTGCCGTGATGCTGCTGCTCACCCTGCCCGCTCTGATCAAGGGCAAGCTGAGCCGCCCGCAGGGCATTGCACTGCTGTGCATCTATGCCGCCTTCTGCGCCGTGCAGTTCAGCATCTGATCTGTTGTAAACGTAAAATATTTAAGGCTGCTGCACAGGGTTTTGTGCAGCAGCCTTTTTATGTGGGATGATTTTGAATGCGCTACGCGACATCTTTCCCCGGAGCGGGTGGAAGTCTTTCCTCAAAGGGAGAGCCAAGAGCACTGCCGAAAGTCTCCTCATGATGCCTAATACTTTAGCAATGGGCTTTACCTTGGCTACCCCTTCGGGGGAGCTGGTGCTGCCCCTCATCCGGCGCTACGCGCCACCTTCCCCCGGTGGGTGAAGGCTTAAGCGGTGGCGGTACAGTTCCCGGCTGACCCGTAAAGTTTCCGGGCGTGTCCGCTCTCCCAAGGGGAGAGCGGACACGGGAGCGCCTGAGAGGGCGAGGCAAAACCCTGACGGCTTTGCCTGAGAGGGTAAAAAAAGTGGGTCAGAAGCGCCCACGGGCGTTTCTGACCCACAAATAGAACGATATTTTTGTTTTACAGCTGGCAGGCGGTATCGTAGCCGGTGCGGATGGCGTTGGAGATATCCGCAGCCTTGCCGGCGGCATCGCCAATGGAATACACCGGGATGCTGGCAGCTTCCAGCGCAGCAGCGTCAAATTCGTTGGAGCGTGCGCCCATAGCCAGCACGATGTAATCGCAGGGGATAGTCACCTCTGCGCCGTCCTTGTTCTCGCAGACGACGGCGTCCATGCGGAACTCTTTGACCTTGTGGCTGGGGTACTGCTCCACGCCGTAGGTCTTATAGTTTTCCAGCAGGGTGGGCAGAATGGTGGAGCTCTCGCCTGCGGCGATCTTGTCCATCATCTCGATAACGGACACCTTGCAGCCGCGGGCAGCCAGATACTCTGCGGTCTCGCAGCCCACCATGCCGCCGCCGATGACGGCAACCGTGCCGTACACCTGCTGCTCACCGGCCAGAACCTTCCATGCATCGGCCACGTTCACGCTGTCGATGCCGGGGATGCGGGGTGCAGCGCTGTGTGCGCCCACAGCGTTGATGACGGCCTCGAAACCGGCATCCTTCAGCTGCTCTGCGGTGCGGGTCTGACCCATGCACAGGTGCACACCGGCGTTGCAGACCGCGTGGATCAGGTCCTGTGCGGCGCGGCGCATCTCCTCCTTGCGGGGAGGTACGCAGGCAATGTTCAGCTGGCCGCCCAGAGTGGTGGTCTTTTCAAACAGGGTCACGTCATGGCCGCGCAGCGCTGCCACACGGGCGGCTTCCAGACCGGCAGGGCCGCCGCCGAGGACGGCGATCTTCTTTTTCTGCGCTGCGGGCTGGATGCTGCGGGTGTTCTCGTAGCCGTTCTCCGCGTTCAGCACGCAGGAGAGGAACTGACGGTTCTGGATGGCATCGGTGCAGCCCTTGTTGCAGCTGATGCAGCGGCGGATATCGCAGGCCTTCCCGGCAGCGATCTTGGTGCCCCAGTCGGGGTCTGCCAGCAGCGGGCGACCCATGGCAACTATGTCGGCCATGCCGCTCTCGATGACACGCGCAGCCATTTCGGCATCCACGATACGACCCACGGCGCTGACCGGCACATTGACGGCCTTTTTGATGTCCCCGGCGATTTTGACGAAGAAGCCGTAGGGCTGTACGCCCATGGGAGGAATGGTGTCGGCCATGTTGCCGGTGTGGTTGGCCTGCGCAACGTGGAACATATCCACGCCGTCCTCTACCAGCCACTGGGCAAACTGCACGGCGTCGGCTTCGTCAATGCCGCCCTTGCCGCGCTGCGGGGTGACGATGGACAGCTTGTAGTCGATGACCATATCCGGCACAGCCTTGCGGATGGCGCGGGTCAGCATGCGGGCAAAGCGGACGCGGTTCTCCAGACTGCCGCCGAACTTATCGGTGCGGTGGTTCATGCGGGTGGAGCACAGGCAGCCGTTCAGGCGGTCGCCGTGGATCTGGATGACGTCCACACCGGCCTTCTGGGCACGCACTGCGCAGGCGCACATCTTATCGATGATGGCCATCAGCATCTCCTCGCTGACCTCATCGGTGAAGAACATCATGTCGTGATGCAGGCGCTGACGCATCTCATCAAACTTTTTCTGCATAAACAGACTGTTGATGGCGTCTACGTCGTACTCCGGGTGGAAGAGCTGGACGCCCAGCTTGGTGCCGTAGGCGTGTACGCTGTCGGCCAGTGCCTTGAAGGCAGGGATCTGGCTGTCGTCAAACAGCTTGGGGGTGGGAGAAAAGCTGTTGATGGGTGCCACATCGCCCAGAACGATGTAACCCACGCCGCCCTTTGCCAGACGGGTGTAGAAGCCCATGTCCTGCTCGCTGATCATGCCGTTTTTCTCGTAGCCGGTGGTCAGCGGGGGGAACATGATGCGGTTTTTAAAGGTCTGTCCGCCCACCTCGATGGGCTGCAGAATTACGTTTTGCATATAAAAGCCTCCTTGCAGATATGCTTTGCTTTACAGATTTGCTTTGATGAATGCTGCGGTCTTTTCCTCCACGGCGGCACGGGCTGCCAGCGTGGCAAAGTTGTGGCCGCCGCCTGCAATGGTGTCCACCTCGGGTGCGGTGTACACCTGTGCGTAACGGTTGCAGGTGCCCTCGTCCACCAGACGGTCATCATCGGCGCGCAGCAGCAGCACCGGGCCGTTGTAGCCCTTGGCCTCGGTAAAGGGGTCGGGGTGCTTGGCCATCTCGTAGTTAAAGGCCATCTTGTAGCACAGACCCTCCATGTCGGTGTAGTCCTTGCCGGTCTGCACAACGCCGTCGGCGCGCTGTGCGCAGCCAAACCACATCCCGGCGCCCGGGCACAGCAAAATCAGGCCGTGGGGCTGGATGACCGGTGCGCAGGAGGCGGCAATGTAGCCGCCCATGCTCTGGCCGGAGAGGAACAGCTTTTCGCTGTCCACATAGGGCTGCTCAGCGGCCCATGCAAAGATATCCTGTGCATCGGTGTGCAAGCCGTCAAAGCTCATATCCTCGAACTCGCCGTCGCTCTCGCCGTTGCCGTAGAAATCGAACCGGGCGCTGCCGATGCCCTGCGCTGCCAGAGCGCGGGACAGATGGGTGTACATGGACTTGTAGCCGCTGCAGCTGCCGGCAAAGCCGTGCAGATGCACTACAAAGGGTACCTTGCCCTCGGTGTCGGGCAGGGTCACGATGCCGCGCAGGGTGTGGCCATTGCGGTTTTTAAACTGAACCTGTAAGATCTTCATGGTTTACTTGCTCTCCTTTGCGGCGCGGCGAGCCTTCAGCTCGGTCAGCATCTCAGCAGTCTTCTGCTTGGTCAGGGGGTAGACGAAGAACAGGATGGCAACTGCAATGCCGTAGCCCAGGAAGTAGACGCCGGTGTAGCTCTTCCAGATAGCGTTCACAACGCCTGCGGTCTGCACAGCGCCTGCGGTAACGTTGTAGCCGATGGCACCCAGCACAAAGCTGGACAGGCTGCCGGAAATGGCGCTTGCAAGCTTGCGGAAGAAGGAGTAGGTGGAGTAAACGATGCCCTCGTTGCGCTCGCCGGTCTGCAGCTCGTGGTAGTCGATGGCGTCGTTGACCATAGCCCAGATCAGCACCTGCATGCCGGAAGCGCCCAGATAGCAGATACCGTTGATGACGATGAAGGCCACAGGGTTGTGGACGGGGAAGAAGAACAGGATGCCGAACACGATGGCGGCAAAGCCAGCGCCCATGCAGCACCACTCCTTCTTGCCGAACTTGTTGGCCAGCGGCTGGGTGATGGCAAAGGACAGCACAGCGTACAGCACGCTCAGCATACCGGAGACAGCCTGAATTTTAACGTTGCCGAAGAAGTCCTTATACAGGTAGGTGTTCAGACCGTTGACCACGGAAGCACCGATCATGCCGGTCAGGCTGAAGAACATAACGCCCAGCAGAGCCTTATTGTGAGAGATCTCCTTGAGCACATGCAGGTAGTTCAGCTTTTCGCCCTGCGGACGCTCGGGCACTTCCACGCGCTCCTTGCACCACACGCAGGTGATCTGCAGGCACAGCAGACCCAGCATAGCGCAGATGCAGGCCAGCATCAGGAAGCGGCCAGCCACGGGCTTGTTGTCCACATACAGGAACAGGGGGCCGATCATGACCATGACGGTCATGAAGATGGTGCCGCCAAGGCTGCGGTAGCGGGACAGTGCGGTGCGCTGGCTGACATCATCGGTCATCACGCTGGACAGAGTACCGAAGGGCACGTTGACGCAGGTGTACAGCGCCTCGTACAGAACGTAGGTGACGAACATGTAGGCCAGACGCAGGCCGTAGTTGATATTGCCTACATTGACAAAGCCAAGGATGCACAGCACTGCCATGGGGAAGGAGAAGGCGCGGATCCACGGGATGAATTTGCCGCCCTTGGTGGCCTTGCGGGAGTCCACCAAGGCACCGATGATGGGGTCATTCACGGCGTCCCAGATCTTGGTGATCAGCAGCAGGATACCCACGTGGAAGGGGTTGACCTGCAGGATCAGGGTGTAGAAGATCGATAGATACATGGCGCGGTACTGCTCGGTGAAGCAGCAGCCCAGATCGCCCAGCGTATAACCGATCTTGTCCTTCATGGAGAAGGGTCGGATGGTCTTTTTCTGGTCCATTGTGTTTTATCCTCCTTGAAAACAGTGAAACCACGAGACTTTTCACACAAGTCTCTTTTCTACGTTTGCATTATACGTTAATTTTTCATCAATACATATCCAAAAAATGATTGAAAACTATCGCAAATTGATGTATTATGCAATTATAACAGATGTACTTTTCTGTTGTGTACAACAATCTGTTACACATGACAGTTTCATGGAGGACTTTTTGGTGAATTATACAGCCAAGCGTTATCTTTTTGAGCAGAGCGCCGTCCGGGAATTTTATTCCGGCGCGTATTATGATTTGTTTCTGGTCATGCGGGGCAGCGGTGTGTTCCGGTGCAGCGAGGTGGTGCTGCCCGCACAGCAGCAGAATCTCATCATCTTCAAGCCCGGTCAGGGCGGCAGACTGGAATACGCCGGTGCTTACGGCCCGCTGGAACTTATTCGGGTGCAGCTGCCCCCCCAGACGCTGGCGCAGCTTTCGGACGCAGATACCGACCTTGAAAAAAGCTTCAACGTGGTGCCCTTCCGGCAGGTGGCTGTGCGCCCGGACAGCCAGATCTATATGCTGCTGAAAAACCTTGCCCGGAAGCTGCTGATGCTCCCGCAGGAGCGCACCCAGTTCGGTGCAGCGGTGTTCGAGCACGGTATTTTGCAAATGTTTGTGGTGCTGGCGCTGCGTGCCTGCATCCATGCGGAGTTCCACACCGCATCGGTCAGCCGCCACCACCTGATGCTGGACGAGGTGTTTTTGTTTATTCAGGCGCACATTACCGAGGAACTGACGCTGGAGCGGCTGGAAAAGGAGTTTTTCGTCTCCCGGGAACATATTGCCCGGGAATTCAAACGCCAGACCGGGCAGACGGTGCACCGCTATATCGTAAAGGCGCGGTTAGACCGCTGCTGCACCCTCATCGAGCAGGGGCTGCCCATCACCGAGGTGTACAAGACCAGCGGCTTTGGCGGTTACAACCACTTTTTCCGCGCCTTTAAAAAGGAGTACGGCATGACCCCCAAGGAGTACTTCCACACCACCCGGCAGGACGCCCGGGGATGAATCCGGCAAAAGCAGCGCCGTCCGCGCCTGTGAAGCAAGCCGATGACCAGCAGGATACCGGTCATGCCGATGAGCATCATGGGCAGGGTGGTCATCCAGGAAGAAAGATGAAGCATAAAGGCACCTCCGTTAAGCCATCATGGAAAGGATCAGTCCGCCGGCAAGGACGGATGCGATCTGTCCGGAAACGTTGACGCTGATGGAGTACATCAGCAGGAAATTCTGGCTGTCCTCGGCCAGACCCATCTTGTTGACCACGCGTCCGCTCATGGGGAAGGCCGAAATGCCTGCCGCGCCGATCATGGGGTTCAGCTTTTTGCCCTCGGGCAGGAACAGGTTCAGCAGCTTGGCGAACAGCACGCCGCCAGCGGTATCAAAGATAAAGGCTACAAGACCCAGCGCCATGATGAGCAAAGTGTCCGGCCGGACGAACTTGTCGGCGGTCATCTGCCCGGCAACGGTCAGACCCAGCAGCAGGGTGATGAGGTTTGCCAGTACGTTCTGGGCGGTCTCGCTCAGGGAGTTCAGCACGCCGCACTCCCGCAGCAGGTTGCCGAACATCAAAAAGCCCACCAGCGCCACGCTGGCCGGGGCTACCAGACCGGCGACCACCGTGACCACAACAGGGAACAGGATCTTGGTCAGCTGGGTGACATTGCCTTTTTCGTAGGGCATACGGATGCGGCGCTCCTTCTGGGTGGTCAGCAGACGGATGACCGGCGGCTGCACGATGGGCACCAGCGCCATGTAGCTGTAGGCTGCCACCATGATGGCACCGAGGTACTGGGAGTTGAGGGTGTTTGCCACGAAAATGGCGGTGGGGCCGTCGGCTGCACCGATCACGGCGATGGACGCGGCATCCTTCAGGTCAAAGAAGAAGCCCGCCAGGAACAGCGTGAAAAAGATGCCGAACTGTGCCGCTGCACCAAAGAGCATGAGCCACGGCTTTTCCAGCAGGGGGCCAAAGTCGATCATGGCGCCGATGCCGATGAAGAGCAGCAGCGGGAACAGCTCGTTGGACATGCCCGCTTCAAACAGGGCCGAAATGGGGCCGACGGTCTCGCCCTGGGTGATGGCACCCGACAGGGGCAGATTGACCAGAATGGCACCAAAGCCCATGGGCAGCAGCAGACTCGGCTCCATCTTTTTTGCGATGGCAAGGTAGATGAGCAGCGCACCGATGCCCCACATCACCACCATCTGCCAGGTCAGATTCCCGAAATTGGAAAAGAGCCCGGCGAACGTGTTCAGAAAGTTCATAGTTTTACCTCCTCGTGTTCCGGTGCCAAAGGCAAGAAAAAAGAGACTCCTGCCACAGCACCCTGTCTGTGACAAAAGTCTCAAGCGAACACATGACATCGGGCATTTCTACCGTGATGACGCTGCCATGCAACACCCCGCAGACCCTGCGGAGCGCCCTTTACTCCCTTTTATCGGGTCTCATTAAATCAGACTGCGTCCCCGCTGTCAAGAGGTTTTCCGGATTCTTTGCCAAATTTTGCTTCAGCGCTCGAACGTCGTGCTCAGGGTCGTGGCCCAGTGCTGGCCGGGGGCGAGGCAGGCGGCGGCAGCGCGTTCGGTCCAGGCCTGCGGGTCGCTCTCGGCACCGGGCAGGGACTGCCACGGCTCGATGCAGACGAAGCGGACCGGCTTTGCCGGGGCCGACCAGATGAGGGAATACGGGTAGCCCTCGACGTTGCAGACGATGTGGCGGCCGGTGTCCTTTTCGTAGATGCCCAGCGTCCTGGTGCGCAGGCCCGCCATGCAGAAGCTGTCGTTGGCGAAGAGGTCGTCCGTGAGCGGGATGGCGGAGACGTTCTTCCACCGGTAGCCGCACCTGCCGGTCAGCAGGCCGTTGGGGTAAGCGTCCAAGATCATCGGGCTTTCGGGCTGGTCGAAGCGGAACTCATAATCGGTGGTGGTGTGGCTGGCATCAAAGGGGATGCGGAAGGCCGGGTGGTAGCCGATGCCGAACCGCAGCTCCTCCGCGGCGTCGGCGGGGTTTTCCACGGTCAGGGTGTGGTGGACCGTCCTGCCCTCCAGCCGGAAGGTGCTGGTGAGGACGAAGTCAAAGGGGAAGCGCTGGGCCTTGGTGGCGGCGTCGGACCGCAGCTCCAGCTCGATGGTGTCGCCCTCGGCGCGGAGCAGGGTGTGCTCCACGTCCCGCGCAAAGCCGTGCTGGCCGCCCTGATAGGTCTTGCCGCCATGGGTGAAGGTGCCGCCGGGCAGCTTGCCCGTCCACGGGAAGAGGATGGGCGCATGGCGCTTCCAGACAGCCGGGTCGGCCTGCCAGAGCAGCTCCTCCCCCGCCGCATTTTTCAGGCTGACAGCCTCAGCGC
>OLIR01000773.1_pt1 | contig 11358 bp, 10 predicted proteins | sample 1609741 | NCBI WGS metagenome assembly OLIR01 (sample SAMEA4350169, study PRJEB24818) | metagenome | biome: human; feature: gut; material: faeces | place: Denmark | collected 2013-09
GGAGTAATCTTTCCAAAATAATATTCTATTTCGTTTTCCCGGTTCCGGAACTTGTCATAATATTCACGTTCTCCATTTTCAAAGACAGTAACCGCCAAGATATTCCCGACTTTCTCTATCGTTAGGCTTGTCCCCTTATGCGACTTTACATCTTGAAGGATTTGTACCGTAGGTTGTTCCCAAATCAGCGAACGCAGAAACCGTTCCAGCAAATGTGCGCTCCCCTCATTGTTAGGGCGAAGCGGAAAAGCACCGATATTCACTTTTTCAATGGAACGATAAAAGTTGGCATTTTCCACATCCTCATCCTTTCCATTTCCCGGGAAAAGTATATAACCTCCCAACACCTCTTTCTTGATAGGAAGCCCTTCTTGTTTTGGATCATAATAAAGAGCATCTCTATAACGATGCATCTGATTGATAGCATCATCAGGCGGAACATCCACTCCATCTATATCCGTATCCCCAATCCGATACTTTGCATCGAAAAGGTAAGTCAGCTTGAATCCGTTTTCTACATCACGTCTCGTCAACTGAAGCACGATATCCGGTTTCTGTGGCACGGTGAACGAATAAGTATGGTCTATTGATGTTTCCGTCGAACTTTTTCCAAGTACTTCCCTCGGATTATAAATCACTTCGGCAAGCTCGACCAAATCTCCTTCTGATGTTCTACGTGAAAAGACAACCTTCGACTTCTGCCCCTTTGCCAATGAATAAGTGAAATGTTTGTTCAATTCCATACGGCTTTGATTGTCAACCACAACCTTCTCCCCCCCCAAGAGTTGCTGCACAAGATTTTTAACCTCTATAAAACACCATATCTCATACAAGGTTGCGATATCTTTCAGTTCCAGGCTCCGTATTCCTTCTTCCAAATCATAACTACAAGTCAATAACAGCCAATCACGATAAACCTGCGAATATCCTGTTCCTTGTTTCAAGACAAGAGATTCTTGGTTCATGCCCTTAAAAGCACCTACCGTCCTGAAGAAGGGATGATATACCAAACGTTTCAATTCCTCTTCCGTATCTACCAAGCCTTCTATAAACTTCCCATTGGAGTCCATCGGATAGTTTGCCATTATCCGTTCCTTCAAAGAGACAAACTTCTGCATCACAAAACGAACGGCATATTTCAAAAAGCGATTTTCAAAAGTATCAACACTCATGGTCGACACTTCCGTCCGATATAAATGTCCCGACTCCTGACGATGCTCCACCAACTGCATTTCCAGTTTCGGTGTGAGTCGCTTCAATTTATCGGCACGCAAATATACTTCTTCGCATACTATCCTGTTACGGGGGCTATCCACCACAATTTTCACAGCACGGACAAATTCTTCGTTAACTTCCCGGAATAAATTCCACCAGATTATATCGGGTGTTTCTCCTTGTTGTTTTTCCGAAAAAGAATGGTGAGTACGCCTAAAGAAGTCTAAGGACAGCATGCGATATTCAGCCTCTATATCAGCAATAATATGTTTCAAATCACTGTGATAATCCAATTTTATGGCCAATACATCATAACCGAACGAGAAGATATTTCTTACCCCCTCTCGCAGCCGATATGCAATCTTCAAGTCTGCCCGGCCAATATCATTGCCATAGTTGATGTGTCCATAAAGCACTTGCGCATCCTCATTGAAACAGAAGCCATCGCTTACTTTTCTTAACGGAGTGTCTATGCAAGCCTCCGTCACTTGTTTCTTGAAATGAATCCAATACTGATAATCCGTAAGCGACTGCTCAACTACATCTTGTGTATTCGATTTTTTATTGAGGTGCACTCCATTGTAAGTGCGTCTCGATTTTTTCATATGCCAACTTATCTCAGGGTTGTTATTGAGTGTCAATCTCGCTTTTTCCCGTTTTTTCCTGCATTTTCCCGGAACTGTCCCGATTATTTTCTCCATACATCCGGTAGCAGTTCCTTCAGGTCTCTGTCTGATTTGGGTGCCAGATAATAGGGGAGTTTACTGATCACATCATTCAGCCACTCTCTGGGGTTGACACCACGTTCCTTACATGAGCCAAGCAAGGAGCAGATTATAGCCGTATTCTCAGCAGCTTCGTGATTTCCGCAGAACAGCATGTTCTTTCTTGATATGACCAGTGGCCTCAGGGCATTCTCACAGCGGTTGTTGTCTATAAAGATTCTTCCGTCATGGAGATACGGTTTCATTCTTGGCAGCAGGGAGTAGGCATAGGCTACGGCTTTCCCTATAAGACTTCGTTTTAGAACTTTAGGGTATGTGTTTTTAAGCCAGAGTTCAAAGCTGTCAAGTATCGGCTCGGATAGACGTTGACGTAATTCAGCACGTTTTTCATACGGGAGTTCCTGTTTATCCGCCATGTATTCCACATTATACATATCCTGGATAAATTTGAGTCCCGGCATGGCATATTCCGGATTTTCTTCCTTGCACAGCTCTATATGCCTGCGGATATGTGCGAGACAGCCACACAGGCACACGTCCTCTCTATCCTCAAAGGCGTCATAAATAGGATGGCCGTCACTTTGGAGATATCCTTTGAAGTTTTTCAAAAGCCTGACCGCAACTTTTTGTGAACGCGATCCGTTGTCGTAATGGAAGAAGAGCAGACGCGGCACAGCCGCTCGGACTATCCAGATGTATTCTTTTGCGGCTTTATGCCTCTCATGGTTTATAACCGGAAGCGTGGTCTCGTCAACCTGGAGGTAATCTGCGGCCAGTACTTTCTTCCTGAGTTCCAGATAAAGTGGTCTGAGAAGTTCGCAGACCGGTCTGAACCAGCCGTCCAATGTGTTTCTGGACAGTTTCACACCCAGATGTTCCAGCTGTTTCACTTGTCGGTAGAACGGGACATGATATTCGTACTTCTGTAAAAGGACCTCAGCGAGCATGGAAGCCCCGGGCATGCCTTTATATATGGGCATCAGTGGCATGGGAGCGGTTATTACAGCCTTTTCTCCGTTGTCAACGGCCTCCATTTCATTTTTCAGGGCATATGTGGGACGTACCGTGTCTTTCACATAGAGGTAGCCGGGTTTCATCTCAAGGGTCCTGGTATGTTCCTCGCCTATCTTGACGTATCTGCTTAAATCGACATTCTCCGGTTCGATGACGACTGTTACAACCGGAAGGTTATTCATGACGACCCGGTTACGGCGTGGCGTTTTATTGGCGGCCCGGGACTTGGGGACGGTAATCTGTTCAGCCGCCCTGCTCCGGGCCTCTTCGATTTCCGCCTCTATCTGTTCCAGGTCGCCATAGTCAAAAGGGAGCTTCGGGTCTCCGTTATCGACAGGCTTGCATTTCTCACTCATCTTTCCGAACACCTTCCTCTTCAGCCATGCCAGGGAGGCGTTCAGCTCAACTATCGTACCCCGGAGCTCTTCTATGGTCCTTGCCTGGGCCGAGATGATCTCACTCTGTTTACGGTTGATATCCAGCAGCTGTTCCATTGAGGATTCCACAGCTTGTCCGGTTGCATCTTCTTTTGCCATTCAATATCCTTTTTTGATGATATAAAGATAGCGAAAAGCTATAAGAAAAACAAGCCTTCAAGCTGTTTGTTTACAACTGTTTACCAATGCTTTTTCAAATTGGAAAGCCGTCTTTGCCTGCCTTTGCTGACATCTTCATTGATGCCTTCCACCATAACGACCAGGTCACTCCAGGTCATGGGGTAAGAACGGGTGGCAGGATCATAGGCGGGTATCTTGAAGGTGCCTTCTTCAAGCAGTTTCTCGTAAAGGACCAGACCGCCCGGTTCGGCATGGAGCAATTTTATCTTGGTCCGGAAACGGTTGTAGAAAATGAATACGTCCCCACTTCTGATGTCGCCTCCCATCCTCTCATGCACAAGGCCGCAAAGAGTGAACATACCTTTCCTCATGTCCGTATAACCGGGGCATAGGAAATATCTCATGCTGTCATTTAGGCAGAACATTGGCATTATATATTTTAGAGATCAGATTCAGGGCAGCTTCACAGCCGGAAGACCCTTTAAACTTCAACTTCAATCCGTTGGGTAATTCCAAGGATATTTCAGAGCTGTCCTTTCCTTTCAAGGGAAAGGGGACGCTAGGCTGGGGAGATGGCAGGGGAGTCTCGTGAGATATACCGGGGGATGGCGTGTCGCCATTGATTACTATGGGGACAAAGCTGTCTTTAACCCCTAAGCGGGAGGCTTCTGCCAATAACTCCCGCTCCGTTATACCGTATTTTTGTTTCCAAAGATAGAATCTACTACGGCTATAACCTTCATTCTCACAAAAATCAGCAATGGACAAACCACTCTGCTGCTGACGGAAAAGAACGGAGATAAATTTTTCTCTGCTCATCATGTGTTTACGTCGCTGCATCATAGGATATTATTTTTTTGTAGCAAAAGTAAGGAGGGAAAATGAACTGTAGAAGATGTACTTACTTAGGCGCTTACGATAATCCGTATTTTCAAAGAAAACGGAAGGGACATACGCTCCTTTTTCTATGGAAATCCCACGAAAAGTCAAAACCGCTTTATCTCCATCCCATATATAATAGGACAACAAAGCTTCTGAATCTTGTTCCACACGCATGCATTCCGCCGCTTTCCTGTAAATCCTATCATAAGAATTACAAGAGACCAACAGTTCAAAATCTTCGTGTACCAACTTCAGAAGTGCCTCCATTTCATCAGCTCCAGAAAGTGCAATAATAAGTATTGTCCAGTTTACGCTTCATTTCTTTTAGCTTACATAGAGATACGGACTCTTTATCCCAGTCGTTGTAGATAGATTTCTCATTATCCGAAGCGTCAAAATCTTGATAAACTTTTTCCAACGATTGTTTTATTTGAGTAGCAAGATCGTCCAAAACACAGCCGGTCTGCTTCAAATTCATCAATTTATTCTTGTCACCTTCAATCCGGCTTAAAACTTTCATCAAAGTCATCTCATCCAAAGCTCTAATCATCCTGTAACACACATCGTTACCCTCATATTGAAGATTGGCCAGCACGTAGAGGATAAACTCATTACGCGTCCGGTATGCCACTTTAAAAGGTGTTCCCTCAAGTGTGCCATTGATCTCTGTCAAATAAGAAATCACATGGTCACAGATAATCTGGTTCGCCTCATATACATCCATAGCCTCTACTGCATTAGGTAAAATAATTTCGGAAGCAATAGGAGCCACTCGGCAATCCTTTTTAGTCAGTCCTCCGGAAAAATCCACCTTGTTCATCTCGATAGTCATGGCACGGTCCAAGACTTTACGAGAAAAGCTAAAGGTTGTTTCGTCCATATTTACTGTCCCCATCACAATCAGATTGGGTGGCAATGCAATACCTTCCGTACGAAACTGCTCTCTCAATCGAGCTTCACGTTCCTTGTTTTTTTCCACAGACTTGCCGTTTATTTTCCAATCTTTTCCGAAGAGATCATTCATCATGATATCCCCCACCCATGTATTTCCTTTTTTTCCATAATTATTCAGAGGCGGTAACAATGAATCGGAAATAATTCTTCCATTGTTCAATTTACGGGTTTCAAGCACACTCAGATACTCTGCAAAATATTGCTCTACCGGAGCCAGGTTCATTTCATCCAAACACAAAAAGAAAGGAGTCTCCTCAAAATACCAGGCTTTTGCAAGGAAACGCAAGAAATCGGTAAGCACATATTCTGTTTCCCCAGAGATTCTTGTCTCATAGCCCAGTAACTCTGTTGAATCATGCCAATTGGGACGCACCTGTATCATCTCATAATTATACGGCTTTTTAACCTCATCCGGATTCTCACCTCCGGTAGCATAAGCCAATTGACGAACAATACGAGATTTTCCTGTACCCGAAATGCCGGCAAGAAGAATGAAGGGTTTGGATTTAATGGCTGTGATATAAGGACGGAATTGAGCTATTATTGATGAAAGCGGTAAAACATCAGTCTCCAAAACTACATTTTCTAAATCCCCCATTTCCATACGTAAAGAATACTCCCCTTTTTCATCTTTCAGAAAACTTAAAGTCGTATTATTTTCGACCAGATAGTTACGTAACAAAAAGGTCCCCTTTTTCAAGCCATTCAGATAAATCCGTCCATCAAGGCGATACAGTAAATTCACATCGTATCTCTGTATCTCAGAAGCACCAAAAAACTCCTCTATTGGATTATATAAAGAAGCAAACATCCCTGTCGAGAATGTTATTTTCATAGACTCCTGCGAAGACGACCTATAAAGTGGCAGATGCATCACGATATAGCTCAAGCATCTCAAGAAGTCCTCTTTATACAGATTAAAACTAACAGAAATTTCATCACCTCTCGAAAGAGGTTTATCTACCAAGAAATTCAAAATTACATTGGAAAGATTCAAACTTGTCTCTCCAGACTTTTTAGGAGACAATTTAAATCCGGCATCTTGTGAATGTATCTGTTTTATAACTTTATCCATCTCTACAACATTATTTCCTGTCCAACATTAAAAATATTTGGCCGCACAGCATATTTTATTAAATTTACCGATGTAGATAACTGAGATATTTCCGCACCAAATATATTTTGCTTTGCCAATATTGCATCTGCATATGATGAAATTTCATGGTATATGCAAAGTTTTTTCTGCTCATTCGACATATCAAATACACGATACACCTGGTAAGTATCACGCCCGTACTCCGATATGAAACGAATCTCACCATCACTAAAAACAATAGGTTGATTACAATCAAATTGAGTTGATTTAACATCTACATGCAAAGCGGCCGATGAATCGGAGCTAACAATAAAATCAAAAGGCAACCCCGATTCCCGACTCGCATTCATCCATAGGTATGACTTTATATGTCCGGCCGCACACTCTTTATCAAAATATTCATTAATCAGCTCTTCGCCGGCCCTTCCTGTTTGACAGAAATACTTATTAGCTTTCTCGATATCTTTCGGTTTATATTCATGTACTCCTCTACCAGTTTGTGCCACAACCTCCAAATCTTTCTGCAAATCAACGCTAACCCTGTTCACTTTGTCTTCAATATACTGCAAGATAGCTGCAAAAGCAGGATGGGATTCATCTAATATTTTATCATTATCAGAAATATAAGAATGTAATCTATGATAATCCTCCGAATTAGCATTTAAAAGAATAAAAACCAATTCTTCACTTTCCAAGCCGAACCAAAGTAAATACCAATCCGCACCTGTATCCGCGGAAGCAAATTCCCTTATTCTTTTTACTACTGACTCTTCAGACCCACCAATTCTAATCTTAGGACTACGGAATGTTCCATCTGGATTTTCTATTCGATCAAAATAACACTTAATGATATCACAATAGCCATCGCATATAAGCATAGCCGTAGAAACGACATCCACATCAGGGAGAAAATTAAGTACTCCCTCATATAAGCCTATATGGGTTTGATGGCTTGTGCCTATACCCAAGTCAGCAGCTGTAAGTTTCTTGAAACCGATATGGCATTCTGCATTTATTTTAAAGAACATAATTATTGGATGATTTTATTAGTAATCAAATAAAATAGTACAGCATATATAGTATTTACACTTACAGCATTGCCGGCCTGTTTATAAAGAGCTCCGTCAGCAACGCCCATAGCTGAAGCTTTTGCTGCAAAATCCTCAGGAAATCCCTGTAACAACATAGCTTCTTTAGGCGTCAATTTACGAATAGGCAAACGAGCCTGCTCGTCTTTGCTCAAATTAATCGCTTGATTCACGGCACCATCTGAGGCTATAAAATCCAGACTATAATAATTGTCTTGACATGCCCGATGCATCTTATGCATTGAAGCTGTTAGCGGGCGCGCTATCAATTGGTTTATCTCTGATTTCGATTTAAACCCGGCAGATCCATCAGCCAATAACGTTGGTTTGATTCTTTCAGAAAGCATGTATTTGTCTGGTACATTTTTTTCTAGGATACCTATTACAGTGTCACTTTGTCGGACACTCATCCTCGACTTATTAAATTCAAAACATTCTTTAACGGCCTTAGATGAAAAAATAAAATTATTAGGCAATGGTTCTAATGTTGCAAAAATCAATACACGATTTCTGGTTTGGGGAAGACAGAAATCCTGAGTATTAAAAATATCATACACTACATTGTACCCTGCCGCTTTAAGCTCTTCAACAATACGAGTAAAGGTACGTCTTTTATCATGTGTATAAAGGTTCTTTACATTTTCCAGCAATATGTATGGTGGATGTTTAACACGGACAATATCCATAATACGAAAAAACATCAATCCCCGTTCGTCATCAAAGCCTCGTTGATGTCCCATCATACTAAAAGTCTGACACGGAAAACCACCTGTCAACAAATCAAAATTCGGCAGTTTTCCGATTCTTTCAACAGATTCTGTAAAATGAACAATATCCCCCATTACCACCTCATTTTCCGTATCGTAATTGGCACAATAGGTCTGAACAGCCTTTCTATCTATCTCAGAATATCCCACATGCTTAAATCGTGCAATCTTATCCCTGCCAAGAATATCCATAGCAGTACGGAATCCGCCAATGCCGGCAAAAAGTTCTATATGTTGCAGTGTACGACGTATAATCATTTCACAAACTTCATTATTCCCCGTCCAATAGCTTCTGCTAATTTGACAGGTACAGCATTTCCTATTTGTGCATACCACGAATTCTGTGCTCCACAGAAAACAAAATCATCCGGAAAAGTCTGAATTCTGGCAGCCTCCCGTGGACTGAGTCCTCTTGCTTCTCTTGGGTGGATATACATATTACAATCATATTTCATATGCGACGTTATTGTTTTGCAAACCTGTGTCTCATCCAATTTAAAATATTTATCTTTAAACATATGGTTTCTATTACTGTAAGGCATAATGTCCCTTATCGACTCGTGCAATGAATTAGCACCTTGTGGAAGCCTGCGATAAATTTCAATATCACGCGGATTATTATATCTATTCTTATGGTTATAGAGTTTTTTTACGACCCTGTCCCCATTAATAAAATGATAAAAGGAAGTGTCAGGGTATTCGAAATTTCGTTCTGTGTATCCAGACTCTTCCGATTCTAATTCTCCTTGGTTTTTCATTTTGCGAGATTGTAGGCATGGCAACCCTTCCAGAGCATCACGAAGCACAAATGGCTCACGCCTAAAACAATCTATCTGATTAAAAATCATGCCTGGCTTAATACCTATACGGTTTCCTATCATAATGAAACGTTCACGATTTTGAGGAACTCCAAAATCTTTTGCATTAAGCAAACGATAATCAAACAAGTATTCATCACCTAAATACTCTATAAAATTATCTTTAATTTCATCTATCTTACTCGCCATTCCTTTCACGTTCTCCATTATGAAAAACTGCGGACGCGTATATGACAAAAATTGCAAATATGCCTTATATAATTGATTTCTTGGATCATCAATAATCCGCTGCCTGTTCGCCATTGAAAATCCTTGACACGGAGGTCCTCCACAAACAAGAGTGATAGGCTTCTCCGGATTAAGTATTATATCTCTATAGGTTTCAATGTTGGCATTCAACCCGTTAATATCCCCAATATAATAATTACCTGCCTCCAATTGATGATTAGCCAGATAAGTAGCAGCAAAAGTAGGTACTATCTCATTGAAAAACACGACTTCAAAACCTGCATTTTCTAAACCTAAACTTAATCCGCCACATCCTGCAAATAAATCTATAAACTTAGAATGTTTCATTTTTATGATCTTTCCACTTTTTATGAGAATATTATAAAAAATATTCTTTCTCCGTTTAATGGGCAAAGATAATAAAAAGCAAGCAACCTTACTTGCGGTCCACTTCTTATTTAAGGAAATAATACATTATTCTATCCACGCAATTTTTCACTTTCCGTAATCCTCCATCCCATCGGCTGCTATCATCCTACCATTTCCCTCTTCATATTCCCGATAAGGTTTCATTTCACCTTTCTTACGCATTCCGTAATTTTCCAGCAATATCCTATTCAGTGCCCATTCAATCCCTTTCAGTGTCATCTCTCGCTCCTTGGGTTTCAACTGGCATTCCCACACCTGCATCACATGCCACCCCATGCAACGCAACTGAATCCGTTCCTTCAAGTCCCTGCGCCGATTCCGTTCAATCTTGTCCTTCCAAAATTCCACATTACTTTTGGGAAGTACAAAGTATTTGCATCCCTCGTGCCCATGCCAGAAACATCCGTTCACGAATATCACCGTACGATACTTGCGGAGTACAATGTCGGGCGTGCCAGGCAACCGCTTCACATTGACACGGAAACGGAAACCACGGGAAAAGAGATAACGGCGAACCACCATCTCCGGTTTCGTGTTCTTGCTGCGGATGCTGCTCATGCAGTGATGCCGTTGCTCGGGAGTCATCTTGTCCATAACACAATCTATAATAGTGTAAAGATACGTTTCTGAATTGCAAATAGCCAAATCTTGCTCACTTTTTCCTTGCATACACCACACTCGGCCCCATCCCATGCCTCATCAGCACCCCTTCTTCTATAAACCTATTCAAATCGACAACCGCCTGCTTATAACTACGTCCTGCCAGCCGTGCATACTGGGAGCGATTGATGCAGGGATACTGCTGCAAATACTCATCCAGCAACTGCCAGCGCTGCTCCACGCCCAACGCCTCATCGGCAGACGAAGCAGGCGCCGATGCCGATTGCGGACAACGCTCCAACTGCATCTTACCTTTCAAATCCTTATAGAACTCCCTGCCCAGACGGAAATTCAACCCACGCAAAGCGATGGAGGCAGCACGAAGCTCTTTCTTGTCCGTCGCCTGGCGGGTACAACTCAAAGAGGGGGTGAAGTAACCCAGTTCGCCCAGCTCCACCGTCCAGCCATTGGCAAGGCAGTCGCGCAACTCGTCCATAAAGCCTGCCATCGCTCCTTCCAGCAGGCTGCGGCTGAGACCGGTGAAAAGATGTACACGCTCGATAAATTCCTTGCGGTCGATGGTGCCCTTGGGGACAAAGCGGGCATAAAGGGATTGTTGCTCGCCGGTCTGGCGGACGTCGGGTTTCTCGAAAAGGTCGTAATACGCACTCATATATATTCTGTTTTTAAATGGTCCTGCAATTCCGTCATTTCTTCTTCCACGGCATTAAGGAGAAGAAATGCTATTCTTTAATCATTCCACCATGGAGAAAATATCATTCCACCACGGAAGAAAAATCGTTCCACCATGGTGGAACGATTTTTTCCACACGATGGAACGATTTAATAGTAGCATACTGTCTTTTCCTGATTTAGCTAGACGCTTTTTCTTTTTATAACCGATATCAGTAGACGGTTCTTGGAATGTTGTACTGGTTCAGTAGTCACTTCTTCCCAAGCCCTGCTGATATAGTAGACACAGCAA
>OLIR01000781.1_pt1 | contig 11301 bp, 10 predicted proteins | sample 1609741 | NCBI WGS metagenome assembly OLIR01 (sample SAMEA4350169, study PRJEB24818) | metagenome | biome: human; feature: gut; material: faeces | place: Denmark | collected 2013-09
GTATCACTGCCACGCAGGGTGTATTCTTTTCCATGCTCTGATGCCGACACTTCTACTTTGGCTGGAAGAAAAACCTGTGGGGTACGGATTTGCATGAAGTTGGCCATGACCCGGTGTATAGCGGTCACTTCGCCCAAGTCGATGGTAGCATCCAAATCATTGGGGCAGAATCCCTGCCAACGTCCGTCCATATAGCTTTTACCGCCACGTAGTCCGTCAAGTAGTCCGGTATCGCCGCCGCCTTTATATACATCTTTGTTCTGGTAGTATCCGCCATCCGGCGCATAGGTTATCTTTTTGCCTATGCCTTTGTGGTAGTCGGTGCGCAGCTCGAGGCTTTTGCCGAGTGGCTTATTTCCGTCGAAAAGACGGGCTGTCAGCAATATCGAATCTTTTACGGCAAATGGTTTTTTGTATAATTTGGAAGATGCGGTCGGTTCGGAGCCGTCTGTTGTATAGCGGATGTCAATCGGATGTTTTTCGGAGGTGAGGGAGAGCATGATTCTCTTCTTGGCATAGTCAACGGTCTGGCTGGTCTGCACTAGTTCGGACAGGGTGAACGGGTTGTAGCCTTTTGCCTTGATATGGCGTATTTCGTTGTTGATACGTCTCTTGAAACTTTCCGGATGCTTGTTCTTTACGGGAGTCCAGCCTACTTCTGCCAGGGCGATGATACGCGGATATATCATGTATTCGGCATGCTCGTAGGTGGGCAGATATTCTGCCCACACATTGCCTTGCACACCTAATATATATTTGCAGATATCTGTTCCCAATGAATCGGGAGCCGGGTCGTAGGAGTAGGTCTGTCCGATGGGGACGCAGGCGCCAAACGCCAGAGGCTGTGTCTCAGGGTCATCCTGGTAGTGGTCCAGATAGCAGTGGCTCTCCGGTGTCATGATGGCATAATGCCCCATGCGGGCGGCGGCAATGCCACCCTCCGTACCTCGCCACGACATGACGGTTGCATTGGGGGCCAGACCTCCATCCAGTATCTCATCCCAGCCGATGATTTCACGCCCTTTGTCGTTGAGGTACTTCTCTATGCGGGCTATCATATAGCTTTGCAGCTCACTTTCATCTTTGAGTCCTTCTTCCTTCATGCGCTTCTGGCATTTGGGGCATGTCTTCCAGTGGCGTCTGCTGGCTTCATCGCCTCCAATATGGATATACCGGGAAGGAAACAGCCGTATCACTTCATCCAGCACGTCTTCGAAGAACTTGAAGGTCTCTTCGTTACCGATACAGACTTCGCCGGATGTATAAGGCTTGCCGGTGCAGGACAATTGCGGATAGGCAGCCAGCACTTCTCCTGAGTGTCCCGGCATTTCTATTTCGGGGATAACGGTGACATGCCTCAAGCGGGCGTATTCTAAAACTTCGCGTACATCTGCTTCCGTATAGTAGCCTCCATAGGCTCCTTCTTCATTCTTCTCGCAGAAGCGGTGGTCGTATTTCCCCCAATCCTGCAGATTGGCGGCTTTTCTCCAGGCTGCGAATTCCGTCAGGCGAGGGTAGCCCGGAATCTCCAGCCGCCATCCGGCACCGTCGGTCAGATGCCAATGCAGGCGGTTGATTTTGTAGGTGGCTACCAGGTCTATTTGCTTCTTGACATAGTCCGTGTTAAAGAAGTGTCTTGAAACATCCAGGTGCAGCCCACGATAGGGGAATCTGGGTTCGTCCTTGATGGTCGTGACTGGCAGTTCCTTCCCGTTACGGGCAAGTTGTGCCAGGGTTTGCAGTCCATAGAAGGCACCTGCAGCGGAGGAGGCCTGAATGTTTACACCTTGTTTGCTGACTGTCAGGTTGTAGCCTTCGGCAGCGATTGGATTATCCGTTGCGTCCGTTATTTCTATCGTTACAAAAGGGTTCTTGTTGACAAGCTTCATGGGGATGGCAAAGTCCGGCAGATAGGCCAGCAGGTCATTCATGTCGGATTTCGCCAGATTGGTCGAGAAGGTTACCGTAGATGGCAGTTCTACTGTTTTTGACGTTGTTTGGGCATACTGCGGATATGGAACCACACCGAGTTCCTTGGGGGATTCGCATGCCGTCAGTAGTAAGACGGCCATGGAAACGAGTGTTAGAGTTTTTTTTATTCGTTTCATAAGGGGGTATTGTTAAGTTCGGAGGTAAATATACGGAATAATATGTAAAATGGATAATCTTTACTTCTTAAAATCCTTTTCCGTCGAAAAAACGTTAACACTATTCGTTCGTCTCATAAAAAAGTCCGATATTTGCAGCCATGATTCAGATAGAGACCATATTTGACATATTGTGGAAGGGGTTCATTATCGGCGTCATTGTGTCCGCGCCATTGGGTCCTGTAGGAGTATTGTGTATTCAGCGTACTTTGAATAAAGGACGGTGGTATGGTTTCGTAACGGGGATAGGAGCTTCGCTAAGCGATATTGCATATGCTTTGCTGACGGGCTACGGGATGAGTTTCGTTTTTGATTATGTCAACAAGAACATCTTTTACCTGCAACTTTTCGGAAGCATTCTTCTGTTGGCGTTTGGCGTTTATACGTTCCGCAGCAATCCGGTACAGTCCATCCGGCCGGTATCCACCAATAAGGGTTCCTATTTCCATAACTTCATAACGGCATTTGCCGTCACACTTTCCAATCCACTGATTATTTTCCTTTTTGTAGGTCTTTTTGCTCGCTTTGCTTTTGTAAGTGAGGGTGTGCTGGTGTTCGAGGCCGTTACCGGATACCTGGCCATCGCATTGGGTGCTTTGGCTTGGTGGTTTGGCATAACCTTTTTTGTCAATAAGGTCCGTACACAATTCAACCTGCGAGGTATCTGGATACTGAACCGTATTATCGGGAGCATTGTCATTGTGGTGTCTGTGCTGGGACTGGTGTTTACGCTGATGGGTGAATCACTGTATTGAGTGGAAAGGTGAAAGTGGGAAGGTGAAAAATCATAATTCATACATTTTATCGTGAAGATTGCGCAACAACTGAAAGAGAAGAATATAGCCGAATACCTTATATATATGTGGCAGGTGGAGGATTTGCTCCGTGCCAACGGCTGTGACATAGACCGGATACGCCAGAACATCATTTTGCGCTATCCGGAGGAGGAACGGCCTGCGCTGGAAGAATGGTATGGAAATCTGGCAGGTATGATGCGTGCGGAAGGCGTAATGGAAAAAGGGCATCTGCAAATCAACCGTAATGTCATTCTGAATCTGACGGAGCTGCATGGCGAATTGCTGGCTTCTACGAAATATCCGTTCTATAATGCGGCTTATTTCAAGGCACTGCCTTTTATCGTGGAACTGCGTCAGAAGAACGGCCGGAAAGAGGAGTCTGAGGTAGACACTTGTTTCGAGGCGCTTTATGGAGTGCTGCTGTTGCGCTTGCAGAAGAAGGAAATCAGTCAGGGCACGGCAAAGGCTATGGAGGCCATCAGTGGTTTCATCTCGTTGCTTGCCAACTATTATGACAAGGAGAAGCGGGGAGAACTGGAGTTGATGGATAATTGATAGTGGATGATTGATAATTATGAAGGAAAATATTGTTCATCGTAACATTCTATATATAAGTGTAACTTTATTAAATGAATATTCTGATAACCGGTGCCAACGGTCAACTTGGCAATGAAATGCGAGTGTTGTCGAAAGAAAACGGACAACATGCTTATTTTTTCACTGACGTGCAGGAATTGGACATTTGCGACGAACAAGCTGTGCACAGGTTTGTGAAGGGTAACCGGATAGATGTGATTGTGAATTGCGCTGCTTATACGGCGGTGGACAAGGCAGAGGACAATCAGGAACTTTGCGACAAGCTGAATCATGTCGCTCCTGGTTATCTGGCTGCTGCTGCCGAAGCTTGCGGTGCTGCCTTGATACAAGTGTCCACCGATTATGTTTTCGACGGAACCGGACACACTCCCTATACGGAAGAGGCGGACACTTGCCCCAATTCGGTATATGGCTCTACTAAACTGGCAGGTGAGCAGGCGGTGATGAAGCATTGCAGCCGTGCCATGATTATCCGTACAGCATGGCTCTATTCCATTTACGGGAATAATTTTGTGAAGACGATGCTTCGTCTGGGACGTGAGCGAGAGACGCTGGGGGTTGTCTTCGACCAGATAGGCACACCGACATATGCCAATGATTTGGCACGTGCCATTTTTGCGGCTGTCAACCGGGGGATTGTTCCCGGTATCTATCATTTCAGCAACGAGGGTGTGTGCTCGTGGTATGATTTCACGTTGGCTATCCATCGCCTGGCCGGCATAAAGACCTGCAAGGTAAGCCCGCTGCATACGGATGAGTTTCCTGCCAAGGCGCCGCGTCCGCATTATTCCGTGTTGGACAAGACAAAGATAAAGAAGACATTCGGCATCGATATACCCCATTGGGAGGCGAGCCTTGCCGTCTGCATGAAGAATTTGGAAGAGTGATTATTACTGACTAATTGATATATGGCCAATAACAACGAAATAGAGAGACGGAGAACGTTTGCGATTATCGCGCATCCGGATGCCGGTAAGACATCATTGACCGAGAAGCTGTTGCTTTTTGGTGGACAAATCCAGGTGGCGGGTGCCGTAAAGAGCAATAAGATAAAGAAGACGGCAACGTCGGACTGGATGGATATTGAAAAACAGCGTGGTATTTCCGTTACCACTTCTGTAATGGAGTTCGACTACCATGACTACAAGGTCAACATCCTCGATACTCCGGGTCACCAGGACTTTGCCGAAGATACCTACCGCACGCTGACGGCTGTGGATAGCGTTATCATCGTGGTGGACGGTGCGAAAGGTGTGGAAACGCAGACACGCAAGCTGATGGAGGTCTGCCGTATGCGTAATACGCCGGTGATTATCTTCATCAACAAGATGGACCGTGAAGCCAAAGACCCGTTCGACCTGCTGGACGAACTGGAGGAGGAACTGCACATCCACGTGCGTCCTTTGACGTGGCCTATCGAGAGCGGTGTCCGTTTCAAGGGTGTCTACAATATCTACGAGCATAACCTCAACCTCTACCAGCCCAGCAAGCAGGTAGTGACGGAGAAGGTGGAAGTAGACATCCATACCGAGGAGCTGGACAACCAGATTGGCGCCCAGCTGGCCGACAAGCTGCGCGGAGAATTGGAACTGATAGACGGTGTTTACCCCGAATTCGATAAGGAGGAATACTTGAAAGGAGAGCTTGCTCCCGTATTCTTCGGTTCGGCACTGAATAATTTCGGTGTGCAGGAACTGTTGGATTGCTTTGTGGAGATTGCTCCCAGTCCCCGTCCCGTGAAGGCGGAAGAGCGTGAGGTGGAGCCGGAAGAGCCTAAATTTACCGGATTCATCTTTAAGATAACCGCCAATATCGACCCGAATCACCGTTCATGTATCGCTTTCTGCAAAATCTGCTCCGGGAAGTTTGTACGCAATGCCCCGTACTTGCATGTACGTCATGGCAAGACGATGCGTTTCTCGTCGCCTACGCAGTTCATGGCGCAGCGCAAGACAACTGTCGATGAGGCTTGGGCGGGAGATATTATCGGCCTGCCGGATAACGGTACGTTCAAGATTGGCGATACGCTGACCGAAGGCGAGGCGCTTCACTTCAAGGGACTTCCGAGTTTCTCTCCGGAGATGTTCAAGTACATTGAGAATGCCGACCCGATGAAGCAGAAACAGCTTGCCAAGGGTATCGACCAGTTGATGGACGAAGGTGTGGCGCAGTTGTTCGTCAACCAGTTCAACGGGCGTAAGATTATCGGTACGGTGGGGCAGTTGCAGTTCGAGGTCATCCAGTATCGTCTGGAGAACGAATACAGTGCGAAGTGCCGTTGGGAGCCGCTCAGTCTGTATAAGGCCTGCTGGATTGAGAGCGATGATGCGGCGGAGTTGGAAGCCTTCAAGAAGCGCAAATACCAGTACATGGCGAAAGACCGCGAGGGTAGGGATGTGTTCCTGGCCGACAGCGGATATGTGTTGCAGATGGCGCAGATGGACTTCAAGCATATCAAGTTCCACTTTACGAGTGAGTTCTAAGCTATATGATTTTTGCTGACTCACGGCTATAAATGATGCAAGTCGAAGAAAAAGAGGAGGTACAAAGTAATGAAAAACTTTGTACCTCTTTATTTATTGTGGGAAGAAAGTGTTACCTTTGTTTCTGCAACGATTAATATGCATTGATTATGAAAACTGTTGAAGTAAGCTCGTTCCTTACCGATTTTACACCTTACTTATTATAAACACAAAATTTCAAGATGAAACATACCTTCCTTTTTCTCCTGCTGATTCTCCTTCTGGGGCTGACAGCCTGCTCGAAACCTGCCGATAGAACTTTGGTGTATAGTGTGGTGAAAACCTATCAGGATTTGTATAATGCGGTAACAAAGTAAAATCAGCCAAACACGTAGAGAGGCACATTCTCTCTATGTGTTTATTCTTTCTTTTCACTGGCATAAACTCATAAATGATGTCATATTGCAAAGAATAACTTATAACAATTACCTTGTAGAGATAGGAAGATACAGGTGGCTTCATTATCAGGGGTTTGCGTGTGTCGCTTGTAGAGATTATCACCTTATTCCTCTTATTTAAGCTTTATTTCCCCCCTTCTTCTTGTAGAGATATGGTTTTTGTAATCCTTTGTTTTTGAGTGATTTGTGAAAATCGGTTGTAGATGCCATTTTCTTGTTTTCCCTTGTTTCCCACCCCTAACTTTGCAACATCGAATTTGAGAAAAGCAGACGGCTGAATCGTTGAGGCCTCACGATGAAAACTTCTGCTTCTCGGGTGAGACAAGAGAAACAGAATATACCTATTATTAATCATTTAAAACATTACGATTATGGCATTTTTTAAAAGAGTTCAGAAAAAAGTAAACGATTTGTGGTATCCTCAATCAGTAACCTGGGGCAAGGCGGTTACTACCCGTGAAGTGGCAGATGAACTGTCTTTCATTTCTACCGTGACCCGTGGTGACACGTATGCGGTGATGGAGAACTTGGGGCGTGTATTGAGCAATTTCATGGGGCAGGGACGTACTGTGAAGATAGACGGTATAGGCACTTTCTACTATACTGCTACCTCTACCAAAAGAGGGGTGCCGACGGCTGAGGAGGTAAGCGCTTCGCTGATAAACGGAGTACGTGTCCGTTTCCTGCCCGAAGTGGAGCGTAATAGTGGCAATCAGGTGACTACCCGCAGCATGGTGAATACAAAGATTGTTTGGAAAGAGTGGGGTAAGACTTCTACCTCCACTGGTACTACTCCCGGCGACAATACCGGTGGAACCCCCGGCGGCAACGACGGCGACCAGGGTGAGAATCCGTTGGGCTGATTCTCCTTCCTTGAAAGCAATTGATGACTGACACCGTTTTATGCTAAAAGTTTCCCGTACCGCCTCATTGGTTGTGCGGGAAGCTTTACTTTTTAGCATCTTTTATCATTCTTCTCTGCCTTTCTTTAATGGATTATCGCTAATTTCGAGCGATTTTTCGTAAATTCGGCTGAATAACTAATAATTTATAATATGGAAAACTTGAATACAGCACTTTTGCTGATGGTGGTAGGTATGGCAACAGTCTTCGCTATCCTGCTGATTGTTATTAACTTAGGAAAAGCTCTTATTGCATTGGTGAATAAATATGCGCCCGAAGAGGTGACACCGGCTAAAGCTGCGGCAAATGGTCCCGCACCTGTCCCCGGTAATATTCTGGCAGCTATCAGTGCAGCCGTAACAGTAGTGACACAAGGTAAGGGTAAAGTTGCTAAGGTAGAAAAAATCTGAAATAATAATCTTATATAAAAACACACCGAATAATTTAGTATGAAAAAGGAAATTAAGTTCAGTTTGGTATTCAGGGACATGTGGCAGAGTGCCGGAAAATATGTACCCCGTGTTGACCAACTGGTGAAAGTTGCTCCCGCCATCATTGAGATGGGTTGTTTTGCGCGCGTGGAAACCAATGGCGGAGGTTTTGAACAAGTAAATCTGCTGTTTGGGGAGAATCCGAATAAAGCCGTGCGCGAGTGGACGAAGCCGTTCCATGAAGCCGGTATCCAGACCCACATGTTGGACCGTGCCCTGAATGGCCTCCGCATGAGTCCCGTGCCCGCCGATGTGCGCAAGCTGTTCTATAAGGTGAAGAAAGCGCAAGGTACGGACATCACGCGTACTTTCTGCGGTCTGAACGATACCCGCAATATCATTCCTTCTATTGGCTATGCACACGATGCCGGAATGATTTCCCAATGCTCGCTCTGCATCACCCATTCACCCATCCATACCGTAGAATACTACACGGAGATGGCACTGAAGCTTATCAAGGCAGGTGCCGACGAAATCTGCATCAAGGATATGGCAGGTATCGGACGTCCGGTTTCTTTGGGCAAGATTGTGGCCAATATCAAGGCGGCGCATCCCGATATTCCTATCCAGTATCATAGTCATGCGGGTCCCGGTTTCAATATGGCAAGTATTCTTGAAGTGTGCGAAGCGGGTTGCGACTATATCGACGTAGGCATGGAGCCGCTTTCCTGGGGTACGGGACATGCCGACTTGCTCAGTGTGCAGGCCATGCTGAAGGATGCAGGCTTCCAGGTGCCCGAAGTCAATATGGAGGCATATATGAAGGTACGCGCACTCATCCAGGAGTTTATGGACGACTTCCTTGGCTTGTACATCAGCCCGCGCAACCGCCTGATGAACTCCCTGCTGATTGGTCCCGGACTGCCGGGTGGCATGATGGGCAGTCTGATGGCAGACTTGGAATCCAATCTGGAGTCCATCAACAAATACAAGGCAAAACGCAACCTGCCCTTCATGAAGCAGGATGAACTGCTCATCAAGTTGTTCAACGAAGTGGCATATGTTTGGCCGCGCGTGGGTTATCCCCCGTTGGTGACTCCGTTCAGCCAGTACGTCAAGAACCTTTCCATGATGAACGTCATTGCTATGGAGAAAGGCAAGGAACGCTGGGGTATGATTGCCGATGACATTTGGGATATGCTGTTGGGCAAGGCAGGTAAGCTGCCGGGTCAGCTGGCTCCCGAAATCATAGAGAAGGCCGAACGCGAAGGACGCAAGTTCTTCACCGGCAATCCGCAGGACAACTATCCCGATGCTCTGGACAAGTACCGCAAGCTGATGAAGGAGAACAAGTGGGAACTGGGCGAGGACGACGAAGAGCTCTTCGAATACGCCATGCACCCGGCTCAATACGAGGCTTACAAGAGTGGCAAGGCCAAGCAGGACTTCCTGGAGGATGTGGAGAAACGCCGTGCCGAACGTGACAAGTCTCCGCTGGACGATGCCAAACCCAAGACGCTCACTGTGCAGGTGGACGGTCAGGCTTACCGCGTGACGGTGGCATACGGTGACATCGACCTGCCCGCTTCGGCCACCGAAAAGGTGACAGCTCCCCCCGTAGGCGAAGGTCAGGACGTTCCGGCTCCGCTCGAAGGCAAGTTCTTCCTGACAAAGAATGCGCAGGAAACCCCGTTGAAAGTGGGTGACAAGGTGAAGAGTGGCGACCTCCTCTGCTATATCGAAGCTATGAAGACATACAATGCCATCCGCGCAGACTTTGATGGAACGGTTGTTGCCATCTGTGTCAATCCGGGTGACTCTGTTTCTGAAGATGATGTATTAATGAAGATAGGATAATGGAAGATATATTTGCAAAACTCTATGATATGACGGCCTTCAGCAACATCATTGCTGATCCGTCGTTCCTCGTGATGTATGCCATCGCTTTCATCCTGCTTTATTTAGGTATCAAGAAACACTATGAACCATTGTTGTTGGTACCCATCGCTTTCGGTGTGCTCATTGCCAACTTTCCCGGCGGCGAGATGGGGGTGATTCAGGCAGATGAAAACGGAATGGTCATGGTAGGCGGGGTGATGAAGAATATTTGGGAGATGCCGTTGCACGAGATTGCGCACGACCTCGGACTGATGAACTTCATTTATTATATGCTGATTAAGACCGGCTTTCTGCCGCCTGTTATCTTTATGGGTGTGGGTGCGCTGACAGACTTCGGTCCGATGCTCCGTAACTTGCGTCTCTCCATATTCGGTGCGGCTGCGCAGTTAGGTATTTTCACCGTACTGCTTTGTGCTGTGATGATAGGGTTCACTCCGCAGGAAGCAGGTGCGTTGGGCATTATCGGTGGTGCCGATGGTCCTACGGCTATCTTTACTACCATCAAGCTGGCTCCCCATCTGTTGGGACCGATTGCCATTGCTGCTTATTCTTATATGGCGCTGGTACCGGTCATCATTCCGATGGTGGTGAAGCTGTTCTGTACCAAGAAGGAATTGATGATTAACATGAAGGAGCAGGAGAAGCTGTATCCTTCGAAAACCGAGATTAAGAATCTGCGTGTATTGAAGATTATCTTCCCGATTGCAGTGACTACGATTGTTGCTTTATTTGTGCCCACAGCAGTACCTTTGATTGGTATGTTGATGTTCGGTAACTTGATTAAGGAAATCGGTTCGGATACAAGCCGCTTGTTTGATGCTGCTGCTAATAGTATCATGAATGCAGCTACCATCTTCTTAGGATTGAGCGTTGGCGCCACGATGACCAGTGAGGCATTCCTGAATTGGACGACTATCGGTATTGTGATTGGTGGTTTCCTGGCATTTGCATTGTCCATTACGGGAGGTATTTTCTTTGTGAAGCTGTTCAACCTATTCAGCAAGAAGAAGATCAATCCGCTGATTGGTGCTACCGGCCTGAGTGCCGTACCCATGGCAAGCCGTGTCTGCAATGAAATAGCAACGAAGTATGACCCGAAAAACCATGTGCTGAATTACTGTATGTCCAGTAATATCTCCGGTGTTATCGGTTCGGCGGTGGCTGCGGGTGTGCTGATCTCGTTCTTGGGATAAGGAGAATAGATACGCGGACGACGCGGATAAGGCGGACAAACACGGACTTTAATTTATCAATCCATCTGAAATTAATATATTCAGACAAAAAATAGCAAACTTAGTTTGAGTAGGTTTGCGGTTGATATAGTAGACTGATTATTAGATACATACACATTCCGGCAAACAGACATCCGTACAATTAACCGTACATGAATAAATAATATAAGAAACTAAAAGAAGGATATATTAAAATATATCCTTCGCATTTCCGGAGATTGAGACCAGTCTCCTTCTCAACTAAACGGCTGCTTTTCGAGTTCCTCCTTCGCCTGATTGGGAACGCCCAGATGCCGGATCACTATCGCAATCTGTAGTGGGGTCAGTGTGGTGACCTTATCAGTGTACTCCGCCTCCAGCAAGTCTGCATATAGT
>OLIR01000798.1_pt1 | contig 10919 bp, 10 predicted proteins | sample 1609741 | NCBI WGS metagenome assembly OLIR01 (sample SAMEA4350169, study PRJEB24818) | metagenome | biome: human; feature: gut; material: faeces | place: Denmark | collected 2013-09
TTACTTGTTTTTATTTGCAACACTAAGATAGGTGAAATTTCTGACATGACAAAATCCTGAGTAACTTATTGTTGCTCAGGATATTATAAATAATGTTAAACTAAAGTGTTGCGGAATTAAGGATAATATCATTATTTATAAATATTAATAGAAATGACAAAATAATATACTTATAACATCTTAAAAATAATCATTATAAATAAAGGCAACAGGCTTATAATATGCCTGTTGCCATACATTAATTACACATAATGTCCTGTATATTCGACATCAACAAGTACTGCCTGCATTTTGCTATTTATGTAATAAGTAAGTCTATAACATTCCCCATTTTCAAGTTTCGTTTCTACAACAACTACTGTTCCTGGCTGCAGTTCGTTGTTGTTGGTCGTATTTTCCGTAACACTATTTGCATTTGCGTATGACACCTGAGGAACTGTAAATGTAATGGCTCCCAACAATGCAATCATAGAAACTGCTTTTGTGAAAAAATTCTCATGATATATAATTTTTTAATTATTCCGAAGTTCCTTATCAGAATACATATTTATATTTTTGCCATCAGGAACTTGATTTTACGCATAACAGTAGACACCATTAAAGGCCCTTTCCGCCGGACTTTCGACATCTGGATTGCGATATATTTTCAGATGACAGTTGATCAACTTCTATATTTATCAGAAAAAATCATTATATTTCGATATGGTGTAAACGATACTTTCGTATGTTCTGGCACTATTACTTGTTCGTCTGAATTAGCTTTTTTAACTGTCTTCTTGGAAATTTTCTTTAAATAAAATTTTCCGAAATCATCTAATACAACGACATCGCCATTTTTTACAGTTTCGCTAATTATAGACAAAGCAGCATTTACATAACTTAAAGTTGTAGAATGCTTTTCTCCGATACGCAATGATATTGCTTCTATAAACTGACTCTTATTCATATACAATTCTACTATATTATAAAATTTCCAACAAGTATTAAATCATCTGTTTCTAACATGATATTATAATCTCCACTATTCAAATCCCCTATATAATAAAGATTTTCATCTCCAGTCATTACATTTATAAATTCATCTTTTACAACAACACTTTGTGCATTTGTTATCATAACATGTACATTTTCATAATTTTCAAATTCAGATTGAATTGAAATATATTCATCTGAATAATATAGTTGTGGAAAATAAACAATTGAACGACCTTTATTCTTAATAATATTAGGGTATATATTACATATAATTTTTTCCCACGTTATATTAGAAGGCAATGATATTTGTGCATTTATGGAAATCCATCCAACAATGAACGCAAAAAATACTGATACTATTCTTGTCATAGCTTAATACTTTTAAATTTTTACTTATGCAAAGTTATTACAATACAGCAAAACATTAAGAATATTTCACTTCACAAAACTTCACAAAATTACAATCTATTGATTTTCAGTTATTTACAATAGCGCTAAAGTTCTTTTATGAAATGGTCAAGATCTTTTGCTCCTCCCTGTTTTTGAAACATTTTAAAGTATAAGCGTGACTTTGCCATTCCGAGAGAGCTATATGAATAAGGTGAGATATTGCATATTTCTTTAGATGAAAGACCTGCTTTAACCATACAGCAAATCCATACTTCATTATCATTTATGTCTGGATAAAACTCTTTAAGGCGTTTTGTAAAATTGTTGTATGCCTTATTCAAGGCTTCAACAAGTCTGTGATAATCAGCATAAGACGGTACGGCATTTGGAGTGTGATACAATTTATATACATCCGTATCAGCCAAGTCAGCTATCAGCAGCTCACGATGTTTTTCTTTAAAGAGCATATGTTCATTCTGCTTAGCCAGCATCTCAGCCTCGTTACGCATTAAAGACTTGCGTATTTCAGTAAGTTTTTCGTTCGAGACAGATAATTCTGTTTCCAATTGTGCTATACGCTCTTCATTACGCTTCATTTTTTGCATTTCAGTTTCTTGGAGCTGGCTTAAATAATTATTTGCACGTTCCTGCTGTTCCCGTATGCGTTTTTTCACATTAGAATAATGTTTTATCAAAATTAAAGACACAACTATCACCGTAAAGATAATTACCGAAAGCAATATGGTAAGATTTGTCTTTGTCTCTGCCAATACTGTATTTTTACGCTCTATATCAATATTCTTCTCCACCTGTGACAACATATCTGATGTTTCATTTAACTCGCTTGCCGTCACAGAGTCGGAATACACAGAATATTTATCGTAATATTCCATTGCCTCGTCACGCTTGCCCTGCTTATTTAAGATTCTTATTATATCCAGACACGCATCTCTTTTTTCTGTATTATTACTGTAACTCATCCCACGTTTATTATATGCAACGGCAGAATCGAGCTGTCCTGTATGTTCAAAATAATATGCCCAAACATAATAATGAGACGATATGTCTTTGTCTGTCGTTGCAAGAAAGGGCGTATTCAATGCCGAATAAGCGTCATCAAGCTGACCTTCTTCAATATATATACCGGCCAGTTCCTCCATAACCATATTATAAAGGTTCGCGTCACCAATAGCCTTTGCCTTTTTGGCAGCTTGCCGATAATAAGGTATTGCCGTGTTGTTCTGCTTGAGATAGCTGTACGACCGTCCTATATCTCTCAATGAATAAACTTCTGTAACCTGCGCACCTGCCTGCTTGGCATATCCGTATGCCAACTTATTATATCGCAACGCATCTTTATGCAAGCCCTTCACTTCATAAACATATCCTGCCCATGTGGCAGAACGGGCTTTGTAGCGGTTTATGGCAGAATCGTTTTCAGACTCCACTTTAATTGCTTTGTTGAACGAGGTCAGGGCATGACCATAAAGATGCATGTCGCAATAGACGCGGCCGAGAAGATAATTAGCACGGACGCGCTGAAGGTCACTGCCATGACTATTATAATAGTTTGCTGCAGCGCGCATGGTTGAGTCTGACACATGTAGGATATAGCATTTGTCGTCGGCTTCGGTGCGCGACAGTGCGTACCATAAGCGATAGTCTTTGCCCGAACGGCATATCTCAAGCGAGTCGCGCCTCAATATGTACAGCGCACTGTCGGGATGTTCTTCCATAAGGCTGTCGGCCGTGCGCAATATACTTTCAGATTTACCTCCGTCACGATATGAAAAGAATGTTGTGCAGAGCAACAAGAAGGGGAGTGCTTTTGTTATTAAAGAAGTTAAAGTCATATGCATTGTAGTCTTTTATCTTAGTTTAAATTTACCAGCATTAAGCCTTACCGAAAGCATAGCTTGTAAAGTTGGTTTAAACACTTGGCATCAGCTCTTTTATATATAGCGTTTTTGCGTCTTGTGCAGTGAACTGACGAGTCCTGCGCAGTGCAAATATAGCGAAAGGCGAGTGCAATGCAAAACAAAAAACACTTTTTTTGAATTTGCATTGCCGAGCCGCATCCTATATTATGCAAATATAGCGAAAGGCGAGAGCATTGCAAAAAGCAAAAAACTTATTTTTGATTTTTGTACTGCCGAGCCAAATCCTATATTATGCAAATATACGGAAATTCATTTAATTTGTTTATTGACATACCATGTTTTTGCTTTTAATTTAAACATTTTTTTAGCAATGTGAGATTGTTAGCTTTAGTAAATGTGTCGTAGATTTAGAATAGGTAAATGCAGTGTTCTGTTTCTTTTCATCTATTTAAGAACTTGTTATTTATGTTGATGGCGTAAATTGACATAATGTCAATACTATCGCATGATTGCTTTCTATTTGGTTTTAGATGGAGCTCTCAGACGGCGATATTTAAAAAATAAAATTTGAAGGCCGTGAAAACAGATAGTTTTTGTGTGCAAGGGTAAACAAGTGAGTTTCAATGTATTATGCGGAGTTGTGCCGATGTGCGCAATTAAATTGGCGTGCTTTTATGCCAAAACGTTCTTTTTTTAATAATATAAATCGGCTTTTGGGGACCAGAATACGGGTGATTTGTGCCTCGAAAGTGGCTGAATTGTCTTATAAAAGCATGCCTTTTATGTGATTATGTAAATAAACTTTACCGAATCAATACATTTTAGAGCGCTTAATTTTCTATTTCGTCATAAAATCGTGACATAAGTGTAATAACATATTGAATGGCTTAAGACGTGTTTTAGTATCAAAAAGAATTCTTTTATATAATTATACTACTTCAGTAAGATATGATTAGTGCTTAGTGTTACTGCAATCATCGTATAATTATATAAACGACTTGTTAAAATATTAATCAATCATTTGCTGTAAATAATGCAGATGAGAATGGTTCTTATTCCAATTTTATCGTAATATATAGATTGACAATGTTACCGGATTAATTATCATAGTTTTAGTTAGAGCATTCTTAGAGCGCGATTTTAAATTGTACTATTGCATGCTTTTATTCTCGATGTTATGTGTAAATATATAAATTAACGACTAACAGTAACAGCTTGATAATATGTTTTTTATATTCAGTAAATTAATATAATATTAGTGAAATTATCAGGGCGCAGACGGTGCGTGTTCTGGAAATAGAGTTTAATCCTAGCCCGTCATGTTGTGTGGATGACTGCTTGAAATTAAAATTAAGTATGTCGCCGGAATATGTTATAATTGGTGATTGGTGGGGTGCTACGGATTGCTGGTAATGTTAACTAAGATGATTGGCCGACTAAATTTTGTTCTTAATCTAATAATAAAATTTGCCACATATTATATATAATCAATATTTTTCATTATCTTTGCCGATATAAATGATCTGACGTTATGATAGCGGCGTTGCCGGCAATCATGCGTCAGGTGCTAAAATTTAGTGATAAATATTATGATTTTTGAATAAAGACTGACATTATGAAAATTCAAGATATATTACAGAGGTTAAAAATTGAATCTCTAAACAAGATGCAATATCAGGCAGGTGACGTGCTGGTGAATACAGATTCTGATTTGGTTATATTGTCTGCTACGGGCAGCGGTAAAACGTTGGCATATCTGCTGCCATTGGCCGGCATGCTTAATTCTGAATCTGACAGGGTGCAGGCTGTGGTTGTAGTTCCCGGACGTGAATTGGCGTTGCAGTCGCATGATGTGTTTTCACGTATGGCATGTGGCTTGCGCTCAATGCCTTTGTATGGTGGGCGTGCAGCTATGGACGAACATAAGAATTTGCGTAAGGTTAGACCACAAATTGTATTTGCTACTCCCGGCAGGCTTAATGACCACCTTGATAAAGGCAATATTGATGCCGATGGTATAAAATATCTGGTGATAGATGAATTTGACAAATGTCTGAAGATGGGATTCCATGAGGAAATGAGCGCATTGATAGATAAGTTGCCATATGTGGAAAGAAGAGTGCTGCTGTCTGCCACTGATGCAAACGAAATACCTGACTTTGTTAATATGGGCAGAGTTGTGCGTCTTGATTTTCTTACAGATGAGCAGATACCTGAACGTATTAATCTTTTTGTGGTCAAAAGCAAGGAGAAGGACAAACTGGATGCTCTTAACGCCTTGCTATGCAGTTTTGGCGTGTCAAGCAGCATCGTATTTCTGAATTATCGTGATGCTGTTGAACGTGTAGCTGATTATTTACGGAGTAAAGGCTTTGTTGTAAGCGCGTTTCATGGCGGACTTGACCAAAAGGCACGCGAGGATGCCATTTACAAATTTAGCAATGGCTCGTCAAGTGTGCTCGTTGGTACAGACTTGGCTGCCCGTGGCTTGGATATACCGGATGTGGATAATATTATACATTATCATTTGCCTCAGGGTGAAGATGAATATATACATAGGGTAGGGCGCACGGGCCGTTGGGAGGCATGTGGCAGGGCATTTCTCTTGTTGGGACCGGAAGAAACAATTCCTGAATATATAAAAGACATGCCTGATGAATACGTATTGCCGAATGATATAGAAACACCTCCGCAGCCCAAAATGGTGACGTTATATATCGGAAAGGGCAAAAAGGATAAAATATCAAAAGGTGATGTGTTGGGATTCTTATGTAAAATTGGAGGACTAAAGGGTGATGACATAGGACGCATTGATGTTAAAGAACGCTGTTCTTATGCAGCTGTGAGTCGTGAAAAATTGAAAAGCGTATTGACGAAAACTTCCGGCGAAAAGCTAAAAGGTATTAAAACTATAGTGGAGTTGATAAAATAATGCGATAAACAGAAAATAGATTATATATTTTCTTGAAAAAAAATTGCCAGTTCAAATAAAAGTCGTAACTTCGCAAGTGCTATGAAGCAAAAAATGTATAATTGTTAATTTTAAACCAAAACTATCAAATGAAGAAGTATAACTTTAATGCAGGTCCGTCAATTCTTCCACGCGAAGTGATTGAGAATACTGCGAAACAGATTTTAGATTTCAATGGCAGCGGCCTTTCTTTGGCAGAAATTAGCCATAGAGCAAAAGATTTCCAGCCTGTTATAGACGAAGCAGTGGCACTTATTAAAGAGCTGCTTAATGTTCCTGAAGGTTACTCTGTTCTTTTCTTAGGCGGCGGAGCTTCTTTGGAATTCTGCATGGTACCTTATAACTTCCTTATAAAGAAAGCTGCTTATTTAAATACTGGTGTATGGGCAAAGAAAGCCATGAAGGAAGCCAAATTGTTTGGCGAAGTTGTTGAAGTGGCTTCTTCAGCTGATGCAAACTTTACTTTCATTCCTAAGGGTTGGACTTGCCCCGATGATGTTGACTATCTGCATATAACAACAAACAACACTATTTACGGAACTGAAATCCGCAAGGAACTTGATGTAAACGTTCCTATGATTGGTGATATGTCTTCAGACATTTTCAGCCGTCCTGTAGATGTTGCTAAATATAAGTGTATATATGCCGGTGCACAGAAGAACTTGTCAATGGCAGGTGTTACTATCGTTATCGTTAAGGATGATGAACTCGGTAAGGCTCCGAGAGAGATACCTACAATGTTGAACTACCAGACTCATGTTGAAAAGGGCTCTATGTTCAATACTCCTCCTGTTGTTCCTATTTATACAGCTCTCGAAAACCTCCGTTGGATTAAGAAAATGGGTGGCGTAGAGGCTATGGATAAATTGGCTCATGAGCGTGCTGATATCGTTTATTCTGAAATCGATAGAAATAAACTGTTCCGCGGTACAGTTAATGCAGAAGACCGTTCATTGATGAACATCTGCTTCGTTATGAACGAGGAGTATGCTGAACTTGAGAAGCCGTTCTTAGAGTATGCTACTTCACAGGGTATGGTTGGTATCAAGGGCCATCGCTCTGTCGGCGGATTCCGTGCAAGCTGCTACAATGCTCAGTCAATAGAGGGCGTACAGGCACTTGTTAAATGTATGAAAGACTTTGAAGCTCAGCATTAATGCTGTAGCAGACAAAATGAAATGGTGTGTCGCTTGAATAAATGCGACATGCTGAATATGCAAGAGAAGCATATCGTCGGCGAGGGTTGATTATCATATAATCTCTGGCATGGTGTGCTTCTCTTGTTCATTAAAGTATTTTGGTCTTAACCTTAAATTTTACAAACAACAATTTAATTAACAACGAAATGAAAGTATTAGTAGCAACTGAGAAACCCTTTGCAGCTGTTGCTGTTGAAGGAATAAAGAAAGAAATAGAAGGTGCAGGCAACGAACTCGTGTTGCTTGAAAAATATACAGATGTAGCTCAGCTTCTTGATGCCGTTAAGGATGCTGATGCTATGATTGTACGTTCTGATAAGGTTACTCCGGCTGTGTTGGATGCAGCTAAAAATCTTAAAATAGTAGTACGCGCCGGTGCTGGTTACGACAGCATTGATACAGCTTATGCTAAGGAAAAAGGTGTAATTGTAGAGAATACTCCTGGACAGAATTCAAATGCCGTTGCAGAACTTGTATTTGGCTTAATGGTTTATGCTGTTAGAAATTTCTATAATGGCAAGGCCGGTACAGAGCTTATGGGCAAGAAACTCGGAATTTTGGCATTTGGTAATGTTGGCCGTAATGTGGCTCGAGTTGCTAAAGGCTTTGGAATGGACGTTTATGCTTACGACGCATTCTGCCCGAAAGAGGTTATTGAGGAGGCCGGCGTTAAGGCTGTTGATTCTCAGGAAGAATTATTCAAGAATTGTGATGTCGTTTCTTTGCATATTCCTGCAACTCCTGAAACAAAGCAGAGCATCAACTATAATTTGGTAAATATGATGAAGAAGGGTGGTATGGTAGTAAATACAGCCCGTAAGGAAGTCATCAATGAACCTGAGTTGATAAAGCTTATGGAAGAGCGTACAGATTTGAAATATATTACAGATATTAAGCCTGATGCAGATGAAGAGTTTGCTAAATTTGAAGGACGCTACTTCAGCACTCCTAAGAAGATGGGTGCACAGACTGCTGAGGCTAACATTAATGCTGGTATTGCTGCTGCAAAACAGATTAATGCTTATTTCAAGGATGGTTGCACAAAGTTCCAGGTAAATAAATAATTATTGATTTCTTAACTGTAATATAGAAGGAATAATATTATGGCTAAAATTAAACCATTCAAAGGTATACGTCCGCCGAAACAGTATGTAGAGGAGGTTGAGTCTCGTCCATATGATGTGCTTGATTCAGAAGAGGCACGCGTAGAGGCTGGCGATAACGAAAAGAGCCTTTATCATATAATTAAACCTGAAATTGATTTTGAACCGGGTACAAGCGAATATGATCCGCGTGTATACGAGAAGGCCGCAGAGAACTTTAAGAAATTCCAGGATAAGGGATGGCTGGTTCAGGATGATAAGGATAATTATTATATCTATGCTCAGACAATGAACGGAAAGACACAATACGGACTCGTTGTTTGTGCTTTTGTTGATGATTATCTTAATGGTGTGATTAAGAAACATGAACTCACTCGTCGTGACAAGGAAGAAGACAGAATGAAGCATGTTAGAGTTAATAATGCAAATATTGAACCTGTATTCTTTGCTTATCCTGACAATACCGTATTAAATGATGTAATTATGAAGTATGCTCAGACAGAACCTGAGTATGACTTTATTGCACCTATTGACGGATTCCGTCATCAATTCTGGATTATCTCTGACAGCAAGGATATTGAAGTTGTTACTGAGGAATTTGCTAAAATGCCTGCATTGTATATTGCAGATGGTCATCACCGTTCTGCTGCTGCTGCTTTGGTTGGAGCAGAAAAGGCTAAGCAGAATCCGAATCATAAGGGTACTGAAGAATATAACTACTTCATGGCTGTTTGTTTCCAGGCTTCTCAGCTTACAATTCTTGATTATAACAGAGTTGTGAAAGACCTTAATGGTCTGAGCTCAGAGGAATTCTTGAAAGCATTGAGCAAGAACTTCGACGTAGTAGAGAAAGGTGCAGATATTTATAAACCTGATCATTTGCATAATTTCTCTCTTTATTTAGATAATAAGTGGTATAGTCTTACTGCTAAGCAAGGTACATTTGATGACAAAGATCCTATCGGGGTTCTAGATGTAGATATTTCTAGTCGCTTGATATTGGATGAAATATTGGGAATAAAAGATCTCCGCTCAGATAAACGTATAGACTTTGTGGGTGGACTTAGAGGTCTTGAAGAGTTAAAGCGCCGAGTTGATAGTGGCGAAATGCGTATGGCATTGGCTCTTTATCCTGTTACTATGCAACAGATTATGGACATTGCAGACAGTGGTAAGATAATGCCTCCTAAGGCTACTTGGTTTGAACCGAAATTGCGCTCAGGGCTTATTATTCATAAACTTGTTTAAAGAGAACAAACTTAAATTTTTTAATATAAATACACCAGCTTAATGGGTATTGATGAATTTAAGACAATAACGAATGTTGGCGAGGGAACTTATTCTGAAAAGAGGAGTAAGTTCCTCGCTTTTTCACATCATGTGGAGTCTGAAGATGATATAAGGGAGCTGTTGGCTTTTTATAGGAAGAAGTATTTTGATGCTCGTCATGTCTGTTATGCCTACATGTTGGGGGCTGAGCGAAAGATTTTTAGAGCAAATGATGACGGAGAGCCAAGCAGCACAGCAGGTAAGCCAATCCTTGGGCAAATTAACAGTAGTGGATTGACAGATATACTTATTGTCGTTGTTCGCTATTATGGTGGCGTTAATCTTGGTACTGGTGGACTGATTGTTGCATATAAAACAGCTGCGGCTGCAGCAATAGAGAATTCTGTTGTTGAAACTAGGCAAGTTGAGGAAATTATTACATATAACTTTCCATATGTTATGATGAATAATGTTATGAGAGTTGTTAAAGAAATGAAGCCTAGAATATTATCTCAAACGTACGATACTACTTGTGAGATTAAGTTAAGTATACGTTTGTCTGAAGCTGAAATATTGAAAGCTAGGCTAGCAAAACTTTCTTTTGAATAACCTGGTTTTCATTTTAAAGCCAATCACGAGGACATTTATGTTTAATAACTTTTGATCGGCATAAAAGTTATACAAGTTTTGAACATATTTGCTTTTTTCTTTGTTATATAAAAAAATAGTATTACCTTTGCGGTGAGTTAGAAAAGAAAACTTTAAACCTTGCAGTTGGTTTTCTGCATTTGATTTGAGTTTTCGTTAATGGAAGATTGGCAGAGTGACCGAATGCGCTGGACTCGAAATCCGGTATACCCATTTACGGGTATCGGGGGTTTGAATCCCTCATCTTCCGCTTTAAAGCAGATATATATACATGTGTATCTGCTCTTTTATTTTTTGTAAATCCGAGTAACCCCAACATTGTTCGACACCACAATATAAGTTTTACTTAAAAAAACTGGCTCACCCGATAAATAGTGGGGAAAGAAAATATTACGCATAAATTTTAGTCAGCCTAAAGAGGAAGAATGGTATGTCAATAACTCCTCGGAGCAATGCTCTGAACTGTTTGATTTTGGCATTAAAG
>OLIR01000802.1_pt1 | contig 10828 bp, 9 predicted proteins | sample 1609741 | NCBI WGS metagenome assembly OLIR01 (sample SAMEA4350169, study PRJEB24818) | metagenome | biome: human; feature: gut; material: faeces | place: Denmark | collected 2013-09
CTATCCACGATTTCATAATGACACTTCCGAAAGGATATGATACAGAAGTCGGAGAACTGGGTGATACGCTGTCCGGTGGTGAAAAACAGAGAATCGGAATTGCAAGAGCATTTCTCCATGAATGCCCTCTGATCCTGCTCGATGAGCCTACATCGAACCTCGACTCTTTAAACGAGGGAATCATTTTAAAATCATTGAAAGAATCGGCCAAGAAGAAAATGGTTGTCCTGGTATCCCACAGAGTATCCACAATGAACGTGGCCGATGTAGTATATGAAATGGAGAACGGCAGAATTTCTTAATAAATTCTTAGAACTGATAGGGTATCTCCAGAAACTGCAAATCATGATGCATGCCGGATGGAACATACAATCAGCGAAGAATCTTTCCAGAAGATTCAGGAACTGGTGAAGAAGATAAAAAAGAAGATTCATCAAAGGAACAAATGGAAAAACAATGGCAATGCCATTAAGTCAGTTGTTCGAAGTTTTGTTCGATAGCTCAGTTGTTGTCAAATATCCGATATTTTGAACTCAAAAAGCCAAAAACAGGTATGCCAAAAAGACAGATGCTGTCCATCTGCCAAAAAGAAGGATATTCAGTTGCAGAACTTACCGATATCCAAAATGAATTGCGCTGATTCCACGGAGAGGCCGTTGAAACTGCCGGAACCTGTCTTTCACTGCGTGGACATATTTCATCATCAGCCGGATAATATCGATGTGCCTTCCAGAATCCCTGCGCATGAAGAACTTTCTGGCTGTTTTTAATGCTGAAGAAAAGTCAAGTTCATAGAGATACTTGTTGCTGCCATCCCGTTTCTTTTTCAGGTTTTCTTCTGCCGCTTCGTTTGCGATAAAAATGCCGAAATTGCATTGGAACAATTGGTGCCTGACACAATAAACTTGCAATAGGCTGCTTTTTTCTGTTGAGCAAGAAGTATCTTTTAATTCATATTTAGGTGGTTTGTCAATAGCAATAATATTTAATGCATAATCTGATTTAAGAGTGAATTTCAAATTTTAGATTTTCAATAATCATGGGATAAAAATAACAGGGAGGATTATAGTTTTCGGAATAAAGCCGATATATAATATTAGAAACAATAAATAATAAAGAACGGATTCAGAGAAGGAGGACAAAGGATATGTCAATGAATGTGAATACAACGGGTACTGTTTATGGAAGTTATCAGAATACCTACAAGGCAGGTACAGTAGATAAGAAAAAAGAAACAGCGAAAACAACAGAAAATGATAAGGTCAAGAAAAATGTGACAGAAAGTATAGCCGAAAAAAATCTAAGTAAAGAGGCACAAAAAATGCTTAAAGATATGCGTGGCTCAAGAACAGATATGGACTTTATGGTTGCAGATTTTGAAAATGGTGATAATGCTAAAGATATTTTAGCACAAAGTGATAAAGAGTTTACGGTTATTTTCTCAAAGGAAGAAATGGAGAAGATGGCATCCGATCCCAAATATTATGCTGAAAAGATGCATAGTATTGAAGGTGCTTTGCGTATGTCGGATGAAATCAATGCTCAGTTTGGATTTGAAAGAGCATTTGGTAAGACAAACGGAATAGAAAACAGTGCAGATACTGATACAAAAATAACAAAGTTTGGTATTTCTTTTAATAGTGATGGAACTACAACATTCTTTGCTCAATTAGAAAAAACATCAGCTAGTCAGAAAGAATATCTTGAAAAAATTCAGGAAAAGAAAGCTGCGGAGAAGAAAGAGGCGAAGAAAAAGGAACAATTAAAGCAAATTGAAGTAAAAAAAGCTACTGTTCAAGCAAATTCAAAAGATGAACTTTTGGATAAAATTAAAAATATTGAATGGAATTCTATCAAACCAGAGGATAATAAAATCGGTGGAAGATTTGATTTTTCAATTTAGTATATTTAGATGGGGATGATTACATAAAGTATGGAGGTAGATTCATTATGAGAAAACGTTTTTTTTCTATGGTATTATAGATTTTAACCAGTGAGCATGTAATGCTACACACTTTTCTTATTCCGCTTGACTACTTTTTATCTGCTGGGATGTGGCCTGTCAAGGTTGCAAAGCACCCTTATCAGGGCATGACCTTGACAGGTCACACCCTAGCAGATTTATATTAAACAAGCGGAATAAGAATTATTGTGTCTCAAGTATGAGACGTTTTTGCAAAGGTGATTTCCAGCCTAATACCTGCATTGGTATGTTGTTGGATCGATTTAAATATCGTTTCATCTGTATTTGTAAATCATCATAGTCGTAGAAAGACATATGATTATAAAATCGTTCTTGATCATTACGATGGCTTCGTTCGACTTTTCCATTGTGTCTAGGTGTTCTGGGACGAATTCGCTTGTGTACAATGTTAAGTTTAGAACACAGCAGATCTAAAGGGTGTGTTCGATCAGATTTTTTTAGATGAGTGAATTCGGCACCATTATCGGTTTGCAGAATGAAAGGCTTGTAACCGAAGTAAGCGATTGCTCTCTTGAGGAAATCTACCGTGGAATAGCTGCTTTGCTCCATGTATGGATAAATAAAACGTTCTCTGGAAGCTTCATCAATTACTGTGTATTGATAAAACTTTTGAGGGACAGTGCCGGAATAACAGGCAGTAGAATGACATTGATAGCGATAGAAAGCTATATATTACAGAAGCAGACTTTGATAAAAAAGCATTTGAGAGATTATATAAATTGAATATTATATAATCAGAGGTATATAGAACATGCACAGAGACACTATATTTCAATATGAAACAATGGTGCCTGACACAATAAAAACGCATAGCCAAACTTCGCTCGGTATAACTGCCTGATTGTGTCGAAATTCGTATTTTATCAATTATATCTGATAAAACTGGATTTGCGGTATTGAAAATCAGTTATAGCCGTGGTACCATATAGACAGTTTCAGAAGGGAGGCTGGTCTACATGATTAAACGAGAAATTTATATGAGCCGTATCCGTCCTTTTATCGGAAATGAGCTGATAAAGGTTCTGACAGGGATTCGCCGTAGTGGAAAATCTGTCATGCTGAGCCTGATCCAAGAGGAACTTGCCCAAAACGGGGTCCAACCAGAACAGTTTATTTCCCTGAATTTTGAGAACATGAGCAATGCACACCTTTGTACGGCTGTTGCATTGCATGATGAAATCCTTCGCAGAACAAAAGAAATCAGCGGCAAGGTTTATCTGTTCTTCGACGAAATCCAAGAGGTGGCTGATTGGGAAAAATGTATCAACTCTTTCCGGGTGGAGCTGGATTGTGATATATACATTACCGGTTCCAACGCCAAGCTGCTTTCCGGTGAGCTTGCCACTTATCTTGCCGGACGGTATGTGGAGTTCGTGATTTACCCGTTTTCATTCAGAGAGTTTATGGAGCTGTATCACACCGTTTACGAAGGTGCAGACGAAAGACAATGCTTTACAAAATATCTGACGCTGGGAGGAATGCCCTATTTGAGCAACCTTCGCTACGACGATGCCGCCAGTCGTCAGTATTTGCGGGACTTGTTCAACTCCGTAGAGCTGAAAGATATTATCAAGCGAAACAATATCCGTGATGTGGATATGCTGGAGAGAATTATTGCTTATATAACTTCCAACATCGGCACTACCTTTTCTTCCACAGCCATTTCCAAGTATCTGAAAAGTGAAGGGCGCTCCGTTTCACCAGAAACGGTACTGAACTACATCAAAGCCTGCACGGACGCATTCCTGTTTTATCAGGTGAAGCGCCAAGACCTCCAGGGAAAGAAAATCCTGACCGTCAACGAGAAATACTATGTTGCAGATCATGGTGTCCGGGAAGCCGTGTACGGTGGCAACATGAAGGACATTAACCTTGTCCTTGAAAATGTTGTCTACATGGAGCTGCTGCGCCGTGGTTATTCTGTGACTGTTGGGAAAGTCTCTGACAAGGAGATTGACTTCGTATGTGAAGATCATGGGAAAAAGCTGTATGTTCAGGTTTCCTATCTACTTGCCTCGGAGGAAACCATCCAGCGTGAGTTTGGGGCGTTTGCCGGTGTTCGTGACAATTTCCCGAAATACGTTGTAACGATGGACGAACTGGATATGAGCCGAGATGGAATCAAACACCGCAATATTCGTGACTTCCTGCTGGCAGAGGAATGGAACTGAAATGTTCTTCTTTCACCAGAAGATATGCAGAAGTTCTTCCAATGCCGAGAATGAAAAAACAATGGTGCCTGACACAATAAATATTATGATATGTCTGTATTTAACCGCTGTATAGAAACCGGGAATGTTCTCTTAATACTGGAATGTTGGCAGGATGTCCACCCGGCGCTTGTCAGTATCCCAGTGAAATGGGAATACAGCTCGCCGTATGGACTTTTGTATGCTCTGAATCCGCCGGATGATGTTATGCAGTTTGAAAACAATGGTGCCTGACACAATAAATATTGTATAAATGTCAATGCTGTTGTGGTACATGTTGTATTCTGCGTAAATGGTATTCATGTTGTGTCTCCTTTAAACCAATAAAAATATAGAAGCATTTCAATCAGTTCACAATGTCACTTTTATTTTGTGTTATACTGTTTTATATAATTTTCTTGCCCTTGTTTTTGCCCTTATCAGAGTTCGTAAACACTGGTGGGACGATATAACGCAAGGGAAACAATAAGGGAAAGCTCACCTGCGATAAACTTTGTGTTTTCAAGGGATTGAGAGATATTTGATAATAAAATATAACAGTTATTAAATCCCTTGGAATATATGAAATCTCAATTCAAGTTTGTCGAACTGACAAACCATAACAATTTAATATAAACAACAGCGTTAGAGCATTTATGTGATTGAAACATAGATGTTCTTTTTTTGTGCCCTTTGGGCAATGTATATGAATGTAACTTTAGGACATTTTGTCCAGAAGTTCAGATAAAGGAAATTAAGGAGGAACAAGAGATGTGCATTAAAATGTGTATCCTATGGGTGAGAGCACCCACAGACAGAAGCCATAGGAAAATATATAACAGGAGGACAGAACAATGGTCGATGAGTTGACGCAGGAGTCATTCCAAACGGGAAAGGCGATTGTGACTGTCAGCGTGGATCTGATAACAGCCATTGCGGAAGCCTGTAAACGTTCAGAAGAGAAAAATCCCGGTATGAGTGCGGAGCAGAAGGAAACTCTGCTCGGCAAGGTAGTCGATAAGGTGGTTTCCAACTATAAGGAGACACATGGCTCGTTAAAGGATTTTAACCAAGAGGGTAAAGATGTTACTTCCATAGATGTGAATGATGAGAGAACCGCAGAGATATTAAAGAAAGCGTGTAAAAAAAGTCATATTCCGGTGGATATGAGAGAAGTCACACGGGCAGATGGTTCGGTAACACATACAGCATGTGAACCTTATTTTATGACGATGCTATTTGTAGTATTCATGGCAAGAAGCAGAAAAGCGGAGTTTCAGATACCATTTGAACGACCAAAGATGAAAATGCTCCTGCAGAGTATCGGTATCTCAGTATGCTTCTGATGATGTAGCTGACCGGATAGGATTGATAGAATGATTTGCATGATGTTGTGGTATTAATTGCGGGTATGAGTGAAAAATGGTATAATCAATGTGCATTTTTCGATTATAAGTGGTTAGGATTATATAGTATATGACACAAAAGAGGGGAAACAAGGGATGGCTTTTGAAGAAGAACTTAAAACACTAATAGAAAGAACAAAAAAGAATGGCACAGATACATCTTATAAAGAATCGTATGAAGCAATAAATAGTAATTTTTATGATGTAAAAAAGCAACACGAAATATGGATGAATGATGTTGAAATATTTTTCAATAAATATTTAAAGGAGCATGTGTTAGCTCCGAAAATAGAGTCATGGCTATTTCATAGGAAATATAATCAATTAGTTGCGGCGTTAGAAAGTATATGTAATGACAAGAACTATATAGATAAAATGAATGGCATATCAACAGTGGAAGTGCCAAAGTATCAAGCAAATTCGTTGCCAGAATATGATGTTTTTATATCTCATGCGAATAAGGATAAAGAGAATCTAATAGAGGAACTATATAAGTCTCTAAAAAAGTTGGGTGTTAAAATATTTTATGATAAAGAAGAACTTGAATGGGGAGATAATTGGAAGGACAGAATCCTTAATGGGACTAAGAAAGCTGAATTTGCAATTATTGTGATTTCAGAGAATTTCTTTGATAGAGAATGGACCGAGAGAGAACTTGGCGAGTTCTTGAATCGTCAAAATAGAAATGGACAGAAATTAATTTTGCCTATTTTACATAATATTTCTGTAGAGCAATTAAAGGAGAAATATCCGACAGTTGCAGATATCCAGGCAATAGATTCGTCTAAATATAGTTGTGATGAGATAGCGCTTTCGTTTGCCAGGCAGTTAATCAAACGTTTGAAAAACATTTAGAGTGGGGAAAAATGAGATAGAACAAGAACAGGACTAGAATTAGACTGACAAAGAATAAATGTAGAAGGAATATTGTTTTAGATATTGGAGGTAGTAATATGGCAGAAGAGACACTGTTTTCCGGCGAATCAAAAAATATTGAATATAAGGTTGCAGTACCGGATAAAAGCGAAAAATATATGAAAACTGTTGTAGCTTTTGCCAATGGTAGGGGAGGAAAAATTGTTTTCGGAATAGAGGACAAGACCTTAGAAGTTGTGGGAATGGATGAAGATAGTATCTATAAGACAATGGATGCCATTACCAATGCTATTTCAGATTCTTGCGAACCTGCAATCAGACCGGATGTGGCGATGCAGACGATTAAGGATAAGACAGTGATTGTGGTAGAGATATTCCCAGGGGCAGAGCGTCCATACTATATAAAATCACAAGGTGTGTTTGATGGTACTTATGTGCGTGTTGCAGGTACGACTAGGCATGTCGAGGATTATATGTTAAGAGAGTTGATGCTGGAAGGTAAGAATCGTTATTTTGACAGTGAAATATGTCAGAATATGGATATATCAGATAGTGAGATTGAGGAGCTCTGCAAGAGCTTGAAGGAGACTGCCATACGAAATACATGGCAGGATAGTGAAAAAGTGAAGATTAAGGATGTCACCAGAAATATACTGATTTCATGGGGCGTTCTGAAGGAGGAAGGCGGAAAGGTATATCCGACCAATGCATATGCACTTTTGACCGGACGGATGGTAGGGCAGCCGGTTATTCAGTGCGGCGTGTTCAAGGGAACCAATCGGGCACATTTTGTTGATCGGAGAGAGTTTGAGGGTTCTATTCAGGAACAAATGGATGCTGCATACCAGTATGTTCTTGAAAAAATTAACATGGGAATGACAATAAAGGGAATGTACAGACAAGATGTATATGAACTTCCTACAGATAGCATAAGAGAGTTGATTGCAAACGCAGTGGCTCATCGTAGTTATCTTGAGCCGGGAAATATACAAGTGGCATTGTATGATGACAGACTAGAGATTACTTCGCCGGGTATGCTACTGAATAATGTTACGATCGAAAAAATGATAGAAGGTTACTCAAGACCGAGAAATCCCGCAATCGCAAGAGCTTTTGCGTACATGAAAATTATTGAAAAATGGGGAACTGGAATACCAAGGTTATTTGCAGCCTGTGAGGAATATGGATTACCGAAGCCGGAGTTGATTGATTTTGATGGCGATTTCAGAGTAAATATGTATCGAAAAAGGGATGCTAATACAGAAACTAACACAGAAACTAACATAGAAACTAACACAGAAACTAACACAGAAAATGTAGGGAGAATAATTAGGCTCATGGGTGAACAGCCTTCCATTACAGTAAAGATGATTGCACAGCAGCTTGGGCTTTCTGTTGGAGGAGTTCGTTATCATATCAATAAATTAAAGAAAGATGGTGTTGTGGAGCATATCGGTTCTTCTAAGAAAGGTACATGGGTAATCCATGATTAAAATTGTTGTATTGCGAGTGGAATAGTATACTAAAAGCAAAAGGTGAACAATTAAAGCGATTATGCCGATATACAATGTGAGTCAGTAAATGGATTTACAATATAATGTGCACAAGGAGGTTACATTATGTCAAAAATTACAGATTATGCTTTTTTGTTTCAAAATTCATCCGGAAAGTCGGCATTTAATCCAATAGGGAGTTTCCAATTATCCCAGCTCAATAGCAGTGCAGTACAATCACAGTTAAAAGCAGCAGGGATTAACACAAACAGCAAACAATATAAAACCGTTATAAGTAAAATGATGCAAAATGCAAACGGAATGATGTATACCAATCCGGCAGCCATAAAGAATTTGATGAAGAACTATGACAAAGATGGGGACTATATTTCTCCGGCAACTGGTCTTGCCGGTATGGACGCAACGGATATTCCTATTTCGCAGAGACACGTGATTATTGATATTCCTGAAAAAAACAGACAGGAAATGTTTGATAATGCAAAACGGGAGTTCCTTGAAGAAAATGGAATTGCAAACGGAGATACTACAAAACGTTCAGATGTGTTTTACCATTATCAAAAGTCTGCAAAGAAGCGGGACAGATTAAAGGGGACGTGGACTTTAGAACAATATGAACGACAGTATAATCAAGCTTTTTATGATGCGGCAAAGGCTGTCGATCCAACATGGAAACCTGGAAAAGCGATAAAAGCAGGTGCGTTGGATGGGATTACAAGAGAGCAAATTGATAAATCATTGACTGTAACGATGGGACAATATGGAGAAATATTCAAGAGAGGTTTTGATCTGAAATTATAATGATCTGAATATATTAGTAGACAGAACGGCATTTTGTGTAACAAATGCCGTTCGGATGCCTTTTCTATAACTTTACTGCAAAGCATGAGGATTAAATATCTTCATGCTTTTTCCCTAGATAGGTGTCAATTTCCTTCTGGTGGCGCTGCAGCTCCTTTAGATCACGCTCGTTTTGTTGCTGCTGCTCCTCAAGGTTATACATGAGAAAGAGTTTAGGGTAGCATTGCAGGATAGTTATGCAGGTGTTGCATATGAAAATAGAAGAAGCAAGAGTCCTGAACTTATGAGTGAGATAAAAAAGTATATCGAGGATTATTACCTGCAAAACAGACAATCCCCATCAACTACCAAGATTGCTGAAGCGGTTGGAATTGCCAGAGGTACAGCATACAAATACTTGGTAGAGATGGCTGAGAAGAATATGATTGAGTACGACGGGCAGGAGATTCGTACTAATGTGACCCGTAAGTACAGTGGCGAACAGACACAGACACCGATTGTAGGTTCTATTCCTTGTGGCAGTCCTCAGTATGAGGAAGAAAACATTGAAGAATATGTATCACTTCCTACTGCTATTTTCGGCAAAGGAGATTTCTTCATATTAAGAGCAAGCGGTCAGTCTATGATTGAAGCAGGGATTGATGACGGCGACCTTGTAGTTGTTAAAAAGCAGGTAGAAGCCAAAGAGGGCGATATAGTAGTTGCCCTTGTGGATAATCAGAATACATTGAAACGCTACTTCCGGGATGATGAGAATAAGAAAATCATTCTCCACCCGGAAAATAAGAAGATGAAAGACATCATTGTAGATGAGTGCTGCATTCAGGGTGTGGCTTGTCACATCATCAAAGAACTATAACAGAGGACAGTAACAGCTTATGCTAATAAGTTTAGCAATCGAGTGATTCAATCCATCGACATAGAACATTTCATTACAGAATTTCTTCTTGCCGAAAAGGGGCAAGGACGTCGCAGGTTTACAATGGCACACGAAGCGTCACATCATATCTTCCCGTATACGGAGAAGGAAAAACTTCCGGGACAGATTTTCTAAAATGTAGCAAACTTCATCAAATCTTTATTTTTCCCTGATAGATTATATTTCAGTAAGAAATAAAATATAGAAGGAAGGATAGAAAAGATGGAAATGATGTTGCAGACACAAAATTTGTGTAAATATTTTAAAAAGCAGAAAGCAGTAAATAATGTTTCACTCAATATAGAAAAAGGACAGATTTATGGACTGCTTGGACCGAATGGTGCTGGTAAATCTACTACATTGAAAATGCTGACCGGTATGATGAAACCAACTGCAGGAAAGATTTACCTTGATGGAAAACTATGGAATAGGAAGGATTTGTCAAAAATAGGAGCGTTAATTGAAAATCCGCCTATTTATGAAAATCTTTCCGCCAGAGAGAATTTGAAAGTAAGACAATTATTGCTTGGTACAGATGAAAACAGAATTGATGAGGTCTTGCAGATTGTATCACTTACAAATACCGGAAAGAAGAAAGCTGGGCAGTTCTCTTTGGGAATGAAACAAAGACTAGGTATTGCAATGGCATTGCTTGGAGAACCGGAACTTTTGATATTGGATGAGCCTACGAATGGATTAGATCCAATAGGCATCGAGGAATTACGAGAACTGATTCGCTCCTTCACAGGACAGGGAATAACTGTAATTCTTTCCAGTCATATTCTTTCAGAGGTACAGTTACTTGCAGATAAAGTCGGGATTATTTCAGGTGGAATCTTAGGATACGAGGGAGCATTGAATCAGGGACAGAATCTTGAAGAACTGTTTATGGACGTAGTAAGGAAAAACCAGAAAGCAGGTGAAATCCATGGTTAATATTATAAAAGCAGAACATCAAAAAGCCAAAAGAACCATGCGAAAAAAGTTTATCTGGGGATTTCCTCTTCTTACATTAGTCATGGCATTTATATTTACTCTTGGGATGACAAATGCTTATGCAGAAAGTGTTTGGAACTGGTGGTATACACTTTTGCTGCCGGGGATGATTGCTCTATTTTGTTATCTTTCTGTGGCGCAGGAGA
>OLIR01000835.1_pt1 | contig 10331 bp, 9 predicted proteins | sample 1609741 | NCBI WGS metagenome assembly OLIR01 (sample SAMEA4350169, study PRJEB24818) | metagenome | biome: human; feature: gut; material: faeces | place: Denmark | collected 2013-09
TCTCTGCGGTACATGCGGCATCATCCACCGCTCTGTGATGATGGTCAAGCGAGATGTTTAGAGCCTTGGCCACTGTATCCAGCTTAAATCTGTTTAGCTGTGGCAGAAGCACTCTCGCAAGAGCCACCGTGTCCACAATTGTAGGATTACACTCCATGCCAAGCAGCGCGCAGTTTCGCTTTATAAAGCTCATATCAAAGTCAGCGTTGTGGGCGACCATGATGCAGTCCTTGCAAAACTCCATAAACTGTGGCAGTATGACATCCACTGTTGGCGATGTGATAACCATGTCATCCCTTATTGAGGTGAGCTCCTCAATCCTGAACGGAATAGGTACCTCAGGGTTTATAAATGTGGAATAGCGGTCTACAATCTCTCCACCGATGACCTTCACTGCACCTATTTCTATGATTTTATTTTTTTCCGGAGAAAAGCCTGTTGTCTCTATATCAAATACCACGTACTTGTCATTCAGCGACTGACCGGCTGCATTCTCCACAATATCCTTTGTATCATCGACCAGATATGCTTCCACACCGTAAATGACCTTGAATTTGTCATCCACAGTATGGTTAGCATCAGGGAATGCCTGCACATCACCGTGGTCCGTAATAGCAATGGCCTTGTGTCCCCAGCGCATGGCACACTTCACAATATCCTTTACGTCAGACACGCCATCCATGTCACTCATCTTGGTGTGACAGTGAAGCTCAACACGTTTTTCAGCAGCAGTATCCTCCCTCTTTGATGTAAAATCAGGTATCTTTTTAAGTCCGACTATTGAGCTTATTGACAAATCACTGTCATATTTATCTACAGTCACAACTCCCTTTGCCTTAACAAAGTTGCCCGGGGCAATATATGCAAGAATATCTGATACGTCATCATTTCTGGCAAAAAGCTTGAGCATGATGGTGTCTGTGAAATCAGTGACCGCAAACATGATGATGGTCTTTTCGTTTCTGATTTCGCGGGATTCAACCGTAAGAATCTTGCCCTTTATTGTAACCTCACCGATAGGACCGTCAATCTTTTCAATAGCCATCTCCTCATCATCAAAGCTTCTTCCGTACACGATATCAGGGTCATTGTCATATTTACGCCTAAAATCTCCTTTGCGCTCGAACTTTTTCTCGAACTTCTTTTCAAACTTCTTCTCAGGCTTTTTATCAGTGCCTGTCTTTGCTTCATTCTTTTTATCTGAGGCTTTAGGAAAATCTGATGTGCCACTCTTTTTTGTATCAGATGTATTTTCACTGCCTCCTACAAACATTGCACCGTCATCGACAGCCACTTTAGAATCTTCATCATCGTCATCTTTTGCCATGGCAAATTTAGTGCGGGCGACAATATTTTGCACCTCCTGCTCAATCTGCTTGTCAGCATTTTGACGGTATTTGCTGATTTTTGGTTTTTCGTACTGCAGATTAACGATAAAATCCATCCCACAGCGCTCGCAGAACACCTTCTCAAGAAATTCTATGACCGTATTGCCTCTGGTCTTTGCGATTATTGTCTCCTCGAGTGTGACTGTGACATGTGTATCATCGGTAAAGCTCCACTTTGAGGTGCGCAGCAGATTGTACAAAAGCACACTGTGACTGTTTATTTCGTCAAGAATACTGTCAAAATAGACATCAAAAAGAGTCTTCGGTGTGTACTGCGAAGACAACTCGTAAGACTCTATAATTTTTACTGTAATATCTTTACTTTTAAATATCTGTTTTTTTATGCTTTCCTCTAGCTTCCAGATATTTTTTTTGAAAATAAGGCGTTTTGCTTTTACATATATTTTGTAAAAATCTCTTGCATGGTTTACGGAAATTCTGGTGACATCAGCATTCTCCAGCAGATTCTCCATATCCTTGTCCAGCTTAAGTGTAGGGAAAACTTCCTTAAATGTCTTTGTCAAAATTATTCACCCCAATGGTCAAGCTCATATTTCAATGCGCCCAAAAGCTCGCTCTCAGGCACCTTTTTAAATACCTCACCGTGCTTTATGATAAGACCCTCGCCGATTCCTCCGGCCACGCCAAGATCTGCTTCCTTTGCTTCACCCGGTCCGTTTACCACACAGCCCATGACAGCAACCTTTATGTCAAGGTCATATCCTGAAACCATTGTCTCCACCTGATTTGCAAGCCCGATAAGATCTATCTGTGTGCGGCCGCAGGTAGGACATGAAACAACCTCTATGCCACCCTTTCTAAGACCAAGAGTTCTTAAAATGAGCTTGGCAGACTTTATTTCCTCGAGAGGGCTTCCTGTGAGAGACACACGTATTGTATCACCTATGCCCTGGTTTAGTATCAGTCCGAGTCCGATAGCAGACTTTATATTGCCGCTTATTATTGTGCCTGCCTCTGTGATACCCACATGGAGCGGATGATTGGTTTTATCTGAAATAAGCTCATGTGCTTTAACACACATCATGACATCTGATGATTTGATGCTTATGACAAGATTGTCATACCCCATATCCTCTATGAGCTTTACCTTGTCCAGAGCACTCTCCACAAGCCCCTCGGCTGTAACACCATGATATTTCTCTACCAGGTCTTTTTCAAGAGAGCCACTGTTTACACCGACGCGGATAGGGATATTTCTCTCCTTTGCTACATCCACGACAGCCTTTACCCTTTCAGCGCTTCCTATGTTGCCGGGATTGATTCGGATCTTGTCGGCTCCGTTTTCAATCGCAGCTATTGCAAGCTTGTAATCAAAGTGTATATCCGCAACAAGCGGTATGCTGATTTGTTTCTTAATCTCCTTAAGTGCCCTTGCAGCCTCCATCGTAGGCACAGCACATCGGATTATATCACAGCCTAAGTCTGTCAGCGCGTTTATCTGCGCAACTGTGTCAGCTACATTCTCAGTCTTTGTATTTGTCATTGACTGTATGAGAATCGGGTTTCCTCCACCGATTACTTTATTTCCGATTTTTACTATTTTTGTCTCCATGTGTATATCTCCAATCTGTTATAAAATCAGACTATTAGCTTTCTGATATCATTGAACATGACAACAACCATCAAAAGAAGTAAAAGCACTATGCCAACGAGATGCACATAGCCCTCCTTCTCAGGGTCTACTCTCTTTCTTCTTATAGCTTCAACTATCAAAAATACAAGTCTGCCACCATCAAGTGCCGGCAGTGGCAGCAGGTTCATCACACCGAGGTTTGCAGAAATCAGCACGCCCCAGTTTAGCATATTTAGTATGCCAAGCCATACTCCGGACATCGAAACTGCCTGCTCATAGGTATCTCCCATGTTTTTTACAATGCCGACAGGTCCGCTTAAGTTATTTACAGAGGCAGCCCCGGTACAGAGCATTTTAAGCCCCTCTATTGTCGTATAGATGTTGTATTTCACCTCGTAGCAGCTATAAAGCAGAGCCTTTCCAAAGCCTGGCTTTGTACGCTCTCCCGACACGTTAAAGCCGTACAGATACCTCTTTGTTGTCTCGTCATATTTAGGCTTCAATGTGGTGGTGTGCTTTTTGCCATCCCTAAGGTAGGTCACATCAACTGTTTCACCTTCGTGAAGCATCGAGTAGAGGCTTATCTCGCGGTAAAAGTGTATATTCGTATTGTTCAGCTTTACAATCTCATCACCGGCCTTGATACCGGCCTCCTCAGCCGCATAGCCCTCAATAACACCTGCAAGCTTTGGACTGTCATAGCCTACAGAGCAGATGATAATGAGAGCAAAAATAAATGCCATGATAAAATTAAAAAACGGTCCTGCGAAAACAACGCTTATGCGCGCCCACACGGATTTGTTGTTGAATGCCCTGTCATCACCTGAGCTTTCATCCTCTCCCTCCATGATACATGCTCCGCCAAACGGAAGCAGCTTTATGGAGTATTTTGTCTCTCCACGCTGTACTCCAAAAAGAGTCGGTCCAAGTCCAAGACAAAATTCATTGACCTTTATGCCATTTGCTTTAGCAAGCCAGAAATGTCCGAGCTCGTGAAAAATTACTATGATGCTGAATAATATGATTGCAATAATAATACTAATAATGTTCAAAATTACCACCTTTTACTGATATAGTCATATGCGCACTGCTCTGTATCAAGTATCTCATCCACTGAAGGATTTTCAATAAATGATGCATTCTCCATACATGCCTCGATTATATCGATTATTTCCAGATATTTAATCTTTTTATTCAAAAACAGTGCCACTGCTCTCTCGTTTGCAGCATTGAAGGCCGTAGGAATATTGCCTCCTGCCCTTGCAGCCTTCATGGCGAGAGCAAGCCCTTTAAAGGTATCAAGATCCGGTGCCTCAAAGGTCAGATCCTTAAGCTTAAAGAGATCAAGCCTGTCACCGGAAAGCGCAGGTCTGCTTGGATAATACAGTGCATACTGTATAGGTATACGCATATCAGGAGTACCAAGCTGTGCTATAACTGCTCCATCCGCATACTCAACAGCCGAGTGAATGACACTCTGAGGATGCACTACAACCTGAATCTGCGACAAATCAACATCAAAAAGCCATTTTGCTTCAATCACCTCAAGCCCTTTATTGACCATGGTTGATGAATCAATAGTGATTTTTTGACCCATTGACCAGTTAGGATGCTTTAGTGCGTCCTCCACCCTTATGCCTTCAAGCTCAGAGAGCTTTCTGCCTCTGAACGGACCTCCGGATGCTGTCAGAAGAATCTTTTTAATCGGATTCATAGAATTTCCCTGCAGTGACTGGAAGATGGCACTGTGCTCACTGTCCACCGGAAGAATGGACACACCATACTCTTTCGCAAGCGGGATAATGATATGGCCCGCTGTAACGAGGGTCTCCTTATTTGCGAGTGCGATGATCTTTTTTGCCTTGATGGCGGCAATTGTAGGACGAATGCCAAGCATACCGACAATTGCAGTTACAACTATATCGCAAGGCTCAATGGTGGCACATCTAATGAGACCGTCCATGCCATAGCCTACTTCGATATCAGTATCCGCAAGGCTTGTGCGAAGCTTTTTGGCATCGTTTTCATCACTTACACTGACAAACTGTGGCTTAAATTCCCTTGCCTGTTTCTCTATAAGGGAGAGATTTCTGCCACAGGAAAGTGCCACAACCTGCATATCACCATGCTCTCTTATCACATCAAGTGTTTGTGTTCCGATAGAGCCGGTTGAACCAAGTATTGATATTTTTTTCATGATAATTCCTCGATTTATATTTTTCTCAGTGGTTCTGAATAGTTACCTTAGCTTTTTGTTTCAATGGTTCTTAAATGTTACTTTTTAACTTAAAAAGAAGCTAGCCAGATAATAAATGATTGGTGCTGTGATAATCATGCTGTCAAAGCGGTCTAAAATACCACCATGTCCGGGTATCAGATGTCCGTAATCCTTGATATCATAATTACGCTTTATGGCTGATGCGCACAAATCTCCAACCATTGAAATAAGGCCTGCAACAGCAGCTATAACAGCAAGTATAGCAATCTCTGTGCCGTCTATATTCATATGATTTCTAAATATAAAGCAGTATAAGGCTGTAAGAAGCGCACTGCCGAGCACACCACCTACTGCACCCTCTATAGACTTCTTTGGTGAAAGCTTTGGTGCCATTTTGTGCTTTCCAATCAGCACTCCGACGCAGTAGGCGCATGTATCACAGCCCCAAGAGCATAAAAATACCAAGAAGGCAAGGTAAAGTCCGTTGTTGAGTGTACGTATCTGGTAGACATATGAAAGCATTGTTCCTACATAAAACATACCAAAAAAGGCTGCCATGAGCTGCTTTGCATCATATTTCGGGTATGAAAGCACATACACGAACATCAGTACGATAAGAAAGCCCATGAAAAGCATCATTACATCAGGTATGAATCTCCACCTTAAGTTGATGTAAAATAAAATCAAAGCAATATACGGTACAACCGATAAGAGCGATTTTTCAAATTTAAACACCCTGAAAAGCTCAAACATACCTATACACGAAATCAGAAGTGTTGAAAAAAGAAGCACTTCGTTTCCTGTTACTATAAGAAATATAGCGGCAATTACAAGAACTATACCACTAAGCAGTCTTGTCTTAAACATTATTTATCCTCCGTGTCGTTCGTTTCTTTTAATCCACCAAAGCGACGGTCTCTTTTATTATATGCATCTATAGCCTTTTTGAGTTCATTTTTATCAAATGCAGGCCACGGAACATCTGTAAAATAAAACTCAGCGTATGCAAGCTGCCAGAGCAGGTAGTTTGACAGGCGCTGCTCACCACTTGTGCGGATGAGTAAATCAGGATCCGGAAGCTCTTTTGTATCAAGATATGATGAGAAGGTATCTGCATCTATATCGTCAGCTGAAAGCTTTCCGGCATCATGGTCAGCTATCATATGCTTTACAGCACGTATCATCTCATCTCGGCTTCCGTAATTAATTGCAATTGTCAAGTTAAGACCCGTATTTACTGATGAAACTTCTTCAAGGTTTCTTATTTTCTCCTGAAAATTCTCTGAAAGCCTGCTTATCTCACCTATTACGCGCACACGCATATTGTTTTTATTGGCAGTCTTTATGCAGTTTTTAAGATAGCTTTCAAGAAGCTTCATTAGTGCAGCGACCTCAGACTCAGGGCGGTTCCAGTTTTCAGTGGAAAAGGCATAAAGTGTCAGATATTTAACGCCGAGGTCGTTTGCAGCCTTACATATATTCTCAACATTTTTGGCTCCTACTGTATGACCGTAGTTTCTTGGCATACCCTTACTTTTGGCCCAGCGACCGTTTCCGTCCAGAATGATTGCTATATGTTCCGGAGTACTCATATTTTATTTCCTTTCATTTATGCATATTATATATTTACAATCATGACGCATCATTTATTTGCTGGTCACACAGTTAAGTGTGAACAGTAAAACCGAGAATAAGCAAATAAGGGACACGAATAACATGTCCCTTGTTTGTATACGTGATATAAATACTATACAGTAAGTATCTCTTTACATTTTGCATCAACCGCAGCGTCAACCTTTGCGACAAACTTGTCGGTAAGCTTTTGAGCGTCATCCTCGAGGCCTTTAATCTCATCCTCTGAAATGCCTTCCTCTTTGCCGGTCTTCTTGATGCTGTCGATTGCATCCCTTCTGATATTGCGGACAGCAACCTTAGCTTCCTCGCCCTTCTTCTTGATGTCCTTTGCAAGATCTTTACGTCTCTCCTCTGTGAGCTCAGGGAAAACAAGTCTGATAAGCTTTCCGTCGTTTGTAGGATTAATTCCGATGTCAGAGCAGTTTATTGCTTTCTCAATCTCCTTAACCATAGAAGCCTCCCATGGCTGAATCTGAATCATTCTTGGCTCAGGAACACTTACATTGGCTACACTCTGAATTGGTGAAGGGGTGCCATAATAATCTACACGAAGCTTGTCAAGAATATGTGGATTGGCTCTTCCTGCGCGGATGCCTGCATATTCTTCCTCGAGATTATTTAATGTTTTTTCCATTTTATCCTGAAAAGGGTTTAATCTTGAATCCATATTATCCTCCTGATATGCATTATATGCAATTTACTATACAGTAACCTTTGTACCGTTAAATTTGCCTGTAAGAGCATTTACAATGCTGTTTTCCTCATTGAGTCCGAATACATACATAGGCATCTTGTTCTCAAGGCACATGATAGACGCTGTGAGGTCAACTACTGCGAGCTTCTTCTCAACAACCTCTTCGATTGAAAGCTCATCATACTTCTTTGCAGCAGGATTGGTCTTTGGATCACTGTCATATACTCCGTCAATTGCTTTGGCAAGGTAAATACCATCTGCCTCAATCTCAATTGCACGAAGCACCGTGGCTGTATCTGTTGAGAAATAAGGATGACCTGTACCACCTGCAAAGAAAACAACCATATCATGTGCGAAATACTTGTTTGCTCTGTCCTTAGAGAAAAGCTTTGTCATGTTGCCGCACTCAAACGGAGTAAGAACAGCCGTCTTCATTCCGACATATCTGAAAATCTCAGATACATAAATGCAGTTCATAACTGTTGCAAGCATACCAATCTGGTCAGCCTTTGTGCGGTCGATGGTCTCACTCGTTCTGCCTCTCCAGAAGTTTCCACCACCGATAACAATACCTACCTGTGTACCATTATCAACAATCTGTTTAACCTGTTTTGCAACCTCAATGACTGTAGCCTCATCAAAGCCGTGGTGCTTATCACCTGCAAGTGCTTCACCACTTAATTTTAGTAATATTCTACTCATATTTATTTACCCTCGAAAAGTCCCTGAACATCGATATCAGCGTATGTCTGAGAACAGAAGCCCTCGATAACGGCACCGTTGTTAATCTGTACTGAACGTGACTTGATATTACCCATGATAACTGCAGAAGTATCTACTACAACAGGTCCCTGAACATCTATATCGCCCTTTACAGCTCCTGCGATAACTGCTGAAGATGCTGAGATATTGCCGATGATAACAGATCCTGCACCTATCTTTACAGTTCCTGTTGAAACAATTTCACCCTCAACCTTAGCTACATCAGCGAAAAACTCTGATGAATTTGTGTTGCCGTTGACTGTTCCTGTAACAACAATCTTGCCGTTACACATTACATTTCCGTTGATGGTTCCCTGAATATCAAATGATCCTGATGACTGTAAATCTCCTGTGAGTACAGTACTTGCTGTGATGACTGATGTTTCGTCCTGTACATCTCCTGATAAAACGTTATTGTTTACTGGCTGTGGTATATCATTCATTTGTGGTATCTGCTCCTCTTTTTGTGTATTGATTGTATGCTCTGCAAAATTTTCACTTGGAGTTGGTCTTGGTACAGTTGTCTCCTGTGGCTGCTCCTCGACATGCTCAAGTAATCCGTCGAGCTTTGAAAGCTCTGATGCAACGTCAACATTCTCTCCTATAGTATCAACTACAAGATTGTCAGCTGTCTGAGCCTTTGGCTCTACTTCTTTCTCAGGTACATCTCCGGGTACAAGCTCGTTTACAGCCTGAGAAAAATCATCCTTAAAATCTTTAAATAATCCCATCGTGCTTCCTCCACTCATACTACTTATTCAACACTATCTGCCTTGATATATTGAATGACTTTTGTATTTTCATCAATCGGCAGAATCTCAGCTTTCATCTGTTGCAGTTTCTGAATCAAAGATTCCAGAGCCTCTACCGTTGTTGACTTGTCATCTCCGTCGTGTAATAACACAACCGAGGTTTTGTATCTTTTTACTCCTTCTGTCACATTTGTCACAACATCATCCACCGTATAATCCGATGAAGTATCTCCTGCGGAAACGTTCCAGTCAAAGTATGTAATTCCCTTTTCATTTAAGATACGAACGAATTCAGCCATATTTACATTGCTGATCTCATTGCTGCTTCCTCCCGGAAAACGATAATAGAGACTATTAACTCCCGTAACGTCTTTCAGATATGAGGAAATCTTATCAAAATCCTGTTCAAATGCCTCTGTGGAGGCATATATTGTACTGTATTTGTTGGAAAAGGAATACATTCCAAGTGTATGTCCGTCTTGTACAATCCTCTTATAGACCTCCTGCATATCCTTGGAATCATCCCCTACTACGAAAAAAGTTGCTTTTACTCCGTATTTATCCAATACGTCGAGAATCTTGTCCGTATTTTCATCCGGTCCGCCGTCAAAAGTAAGATATACTTTATGTGCATCTCCCGCTTTTGCCATATTGTCCCCGGAATCAATCCCCGTCACAACTTTATCGTAAGCAGATTTCTGTGTCTCCGGCCCACTGCTTTCTGTATCCGCAGCCTGCACATTTTCAGAATCCGGAATATTTTGCGAAACGGTTGTCTGTCCCGCTTTCTCCAGTCTCTTTACATGGCTGCTCAAACGTGCTACCTGCACCGTCAGAAGGATAATTGCCAACAGTGAGACAAGCATCCATACCGTAATCGTCACAATGATTCCCGTTTTCATACGGTTGATGCGATTTCTCCTCTGGCGCTGCTGCTCCAGAGCTTCTGAATCTTTTGCACTCATCCTGTTCCTCCACCGGGAAATATCCTTTTCTATTTTAACATATTTTGAAAACTTGTAAAGATTTAATTCCCTGTTGTTGTAAAATTGTTATAAAAAAGGAGCCACGGTTTCTTTATTTTTCCAAAACCACGACTCCTTTTGTGTTTTCACACAGCTTGACTCTGTGAACGGATTATGCGTTCATCTGTGCAGCAACTTCTGCTGCGAAATCTTCCTGTTTCTTTTCCATACCCTCGCCAACTTCGAAACGAATCATCTTGGTGATTTTAAGATCCTTGGAAACAGACTCAAGATACTTAGCTACGGACTGCTTGCCATCTTCC
>OLIR01000856.1_pt1 | contig 10178 bp, 8 predicted proteins | sample 1609741 | NCBI WGS metagenome assembly OLIR01 (sample SAMEA4350169, study PRJEB24818) | metagenome | biome: human; feature: gut; material: faeces | place: Denmark | collected 2013-09
ATTCAGAAGGAAGTAGGATTCGATCTGGAAGTGGTACTGTGCGGAAGCCATGACACCGCATCGGCCGTAATGGCAGATCCTCAGACAGAAGGAGACGGCATTTATATCAGCACGGGAACCTGGTCGCTCATGGGAATCGAATCCCTGAAACCGGTCATTACAGAGGATGCCGCAGCGGCCAACTTTACCAACGAGGGCGGCGTGGGGTACATCCGCTACCTAAAAAACATCATGGGTCTGTGGATCATCCAGTGCGTGCAAAAGCAGCTGGTTATCTCCTTTGCCGAGATGGTGGAACTGGCCAAGACCAGCACCTACACCCGCATTTTTGATGTGAACGCAGCCCGGTTCTCTGCCCCGCAGGATATGCGCGCGGAGATCAGAGCCGCCCTTGCCGAGACCGGCGAAGCCCCTGCCACGGATGCCGACCTCATCAACAGTGTCTATCATTCGCTGGCGTACTGCTACGGGGAAGCATTCCGGGAGCTGGAAGCCCTCACCGGCCAGCACTGGGATAAACTCTACATCGCAGGCGGCGGCGCAAAGAACGCTACCCTAAACGAGCTGACCGCCCACTATACCGGAAAACAGGTGGTGGCGCTGCCCATCGAGGCCACCGCCATCGGCAATTTGAGAATTCAGATGCAGATTTAAGAAGGAGGAACCCTATGAGTTACGCAGAAGCAAAAGCCCGCTACGCCGCCATTGGCGTGGACACCGAAGCTGCCATTGCCCGGTTAAAGACCGTGCCTATCTCCCTGCACTGCTGGCAGGGAGATGATGTCCGGGGCTTTGATACCGACCCCACCAAGCCCCTGACCGGCGGCATCCAGACCACCGGCAACTACCCCGGTCGTGCCCGCACCCCGGAGGAACTGATGGCCGACATGGACAAGGTGCTGTCCCTCTGCCCCGGCACCAAAAAGATCAACCTCCATGCCTCCTATGCCATTTTTGACGAAGAAAGCCCGTGGGTGGACCGGGACAAACTGGAGCCGAAGCACTTCAAAAAATGGGTGGATTTTTGCAAGGCAAGAGGGCTAGGCGCAGACTTCAACCCCACCTTTTTCTCCCACCCCAAGTGCGACCCGCTGACCCTTGCCAGCCCCAACGAGGAGACCCGGAAATTCTGGGTAGAGCACGGCAAGGCCTGCATCCGCATCAGCCAGTATCTGGCCGAGGAACTGGGGCAGCCCTGCACCATGAACATCTGGACGGGCGACGGCTTTAAGGACGTACCGGCGGATCGCAAAGGCCCCCGCGACCGCTACAAGGCCAGCATCGACGAGATTTTGAGCGAGCCTTACGACTTCAAGCTGGTGAAGCCCTGCATCGAGAGCAAGGTGTTCGGCATCGGCGTAGAGGCCTACACCGTGGGCAGCGCCGAGTTTGCCCTGAGCTACGCCGCCTTCAACCGGGAAAAGTGCATTCCTCTGATGGATAACGGCCACTACCATCCCACCGAGGTGGTCAGCGATAAGATCCCCGCCCTGCTGGCCTTCTTCCCGGAGATTGCCCTCCACATCACCCGCCCCATCCGCTGGGACTCCGACCATGTGGTGCTGTTTGACGATGAAACGAAGGAGATCTGCAAGGAGATCGTGCGCTGCGGCGGTCTGGACGGCCGGGTGAACATTGCGCTGGATTACTTTGACGCTTCCATCAACCGCATCTCCGCATGGACGGTTGGCTTCCGCAACGTGGAAAAGGCGCTGCTGTCTGCCCTGTGCACCCCGCATACGGTGCTGAAGGAGCTGCAGGACACCAACCAGTTCACCGAGCTGATGGTGCGGCAGGAGGAGCTGAAGACCCTGCCCTTTGGCGAGGTCTGGGACGAATACTGCCGCCGGAACGGTGTGCCGGTGGACGGCGCATGGTTTGAGGAAGTCAAAAAATACGAGCAGAACGTGCTGAGCAAACGCATTTGAATGAGAGAGGTTTTTGAAGATGGATATTCTGGATATTGAGATTGTCAAAGGTTTTATACGGATGTGCAATGATGGCTGGCTGCAGGGCTGGCACGAGCGCAACGGCGGCAACCTGACCTACCGCATGAAGGAAGAGGAAGTGGCACAGTGTCGTCCCTTCTTTGACCCGCAGCCCCGCGAATGGGTGAACATGGGCGTGCAGGCCGATAATCTGGCGGGGGAGTATTTCATCACCACCGGCTCCGGCAAGTTTTTCCGCAACGTGGAGCCGGACCCTGTTCACAGCATCGGTATTGTGGAGATCAACGACAAGGGCGACAGCTGGCGCATCGTCTGGGGCTTGGAGGGCGGCGCAAAGCCTACCAGTGAGTTTCCCAGCCACTTTATGAATCACAGTGTCCGCAAGGCCGCCACCAATGGCGCAAACCGTGTCATCTACCACTGCCACGCCACCAATGTGATTGCCCTGACCTACATTCTGCCCCTGACCGACCGGGATTTCACCCGTGCGTTGTGGCAGAGCGCCACCGAGTGTCCGGTGGTGTTCCCGGAGGGCGTGGGTGTCTGCCCGTGGATGGTGCCCGGCGGGGCAGACATTGCCATGGCCACCAGTGAGCTGATGAAAACCTATCAGGCTGCCATCTGGGCACAGCACGGTCTGTTTGCTTCCGGCCCGGATTTTGACATCACCTTTGGTCTGGCCCACACCATTGAAAAGAGCGCAGAAATTTACGTCAAGGTGCTCTCCATGGGCGGCGGCATCATCCGGCAGACCATCACCGACGACGACCTGCGCGCCATTGCTCACGACTTTGGCGTGACCCTGAACGAGAAGTTCCTTAACTGAGCCATTCTCCCCCATTTTTCTTCATCATAGCAGAACAGGCATCCTGTCCGATACCGCCAAGCGGTAACACAAGATGCCTGTTCTGCTTTATTTTTCCCGGAACTCCATAGGCGTTTTTCCGGTGACTTGCTGAAAGACCGCGCTGAAATAATTGCGGGTGGCAAAGCCAAGCTGCTCGGAGATTTCCCGGACGCTGAGCGGTGTGCTTTTCAGCAGAACTTTCGCACGTTCGACCTTTGCAAACTTCACATAGTTCGTGACGCTCAGACCGGTTTCTTCCTTGAATTTGTGAGTGAGGTAATATTCCGTGTAGCCCACCAGGGCGGCAAGATCTTCCGCTATGATCTTTTTGTCCAGATTCATCTCGATATAATCCACACATTTCTGGATCTGCATACTGAGGTTGGGGTTCGTCCGGTGTTTGTGGACACGCCGGATGAAATCATCGTACATCATCATTGCAAGCGGGTGCAGCTCATCCAACGATTTTGCCGCTTCTGCCGTCTGAATGTAGCTGTCCCCCAGGGAGTACGCCTCCTCCGGGGAAAGACCGCCCTCAATGGCGGCACGGCACACCAGCGAGGTGAACACGATGACGGAAGTCTTACTCTGGCGCAGAACATCGCTGCTCTGCACCGGCACGCCTGCGCTCATGCTCATACTGTTGGAAAGCGCCTGCTTGTAATTCAGGTCTCCGGTGCGAACCATTTGCAGCATTCCCTGCTCCGCCATCCAGATCTTATGCCGGTCATGGGGAATCGCATCGCTTTTCAGCCGTTCGTCCTGTGCTGCACTGCTGTTCACATCGCTCAACTCCAGCCGCTGCCCGGTCAGGCAGTAGTGCATCATCAGCAGATAGCGGTTCATAATGGTGTTTTGCAGGGTAGGAACTTTTTCAAGGGCTTTGTAAAGTTGGATCGTCCATGCCACACTGATCTCCAGCTTGCTGTAATATTTCAGCCCTTCCTCGATCCCGCGCATTGTCACATCCCGATGGAACACCGGCCCGATGACCCAGACACGCTTCAGTTTTCCCTCTTCCTTTTCAAAGGCTGTGCCCCACAAAAGACCCAATGCCGTCCCCAAGGTAACGGGCACATCGTCCCGGTTCCCATGCTCCAGCATCCGCTGTTTGCAACCGAACAGTTCAAATGCACTGGAAAGAAATGCCTCGTCCGGGCAGTTGCTCCGCAAGAGCTTCCCCTGTGCATCATAGCACCATGTATATACATTTCCGCCGCACTGGACAAGCTCGGAAAACAGCATCATATTCTGGAGAACATTCATGTGTAACCCCTCCGGCTCATTGGCTCATTGATAGAGCCAGTATATCATACTTCCGCCGTTTTTTCTACCGATGCCCGGAACCCCCTCTCAAGCTCCGCAATACTCCCCCAGCATCGCAAGGCTGGGCTTTGCGGTCCGTTCCATAGTTTCACGGTTCACGGCGATCAGGCCGAACTGCATGGCATAGCCCTTCTGCCACTCAAAATTATCCATCAGGCTCCAATGGAAGTAGCCCTTCACCGGGATGCCGTCGGCGATGCAATGCTGTACGCCCTCCAGTGCCTGTCGGATAAACGCCACACGGCGGGTGTCCTCAGCGGTGGCAATGCCGTTTTCGGTGACCATGAGGTCGCCCTTGAATGCTTCTGCCACCTTGCGGAGGACGTGTTCCAGTGCCTGCGGATAGACCTCGTAATCCATCTGGGTCAGTTCTGCGCCCTCCGGGGTGCGCTCGCTGACAAAGATCTGCGGCTGGGGTATGCCGAACACCTGTGCATTCTCCATGGCAGCATGATGATTCTCCTTTTTATCAGAAGCCGTGTTTTCTCTGTGCCTATTGTAACAGGTCTGTGCGGAGCAAAAAGGATAATTTTTCACGTTATTGGTAAATTTTTCGTTGAGCGGTCAGAACTACACGAATTTTTATCCTTAATTCCAATTTTTTGTCTGGCAGTACCTATTGCATTCTGTTATTCTGGTGTCAGAAAAAGCAGAACTCAGTTCACACAAAAAGGAGGAAAAACATTATGTTCCAAAAGAAACCCAGTGCCAGTGAGGTAGACGACGTCCAGTACCGCCGCGCCAAAACATGGCAGATCATCTGTTATGCCTGCAACGCCTTTGTGGGCATGAGCGTCTACTCCCTGATCGGTATGGCAAGTTATTCTGCCAGCATCGGCTACGGCATCACCACTGCAACCGTTGGCATCATCCTGATGCTGGCCCGCATTCTGGACGCCTTCACCGATCCGATGCTGGCATTCGTCTACGACCGCGTCAACACCCGTTTCGGCAAGCTGCGCGTTCTGCTGATCAGCGGCTACCTGATCGAAGCGGTGGGCCTGCTGTGTATGTTCAACCTGTGTTCCAGCAAGGGCTTCGGCCTGCCGGTGTTCGTTTTGACCTACATTATTTACATCATCGGCTATACCGTCAGCAACATGACCATCCAGACCCTGCCGGCTATTATGACCAACGATCCCCGCCAGCGTCCCACCATCGGTGTCTGGACCACTGCGCTGAACTACTTCGTGCCCATGGGCATGAGCATGCTGGTCTACACCGTCATCCTGCCCAAGTGCGGCGGCACCTTCAATCAGGGCTTCCTCAGCACGGTCTGCACCATCGTCCTGATCATTGCCGGCATCGGCACCCTGATCGTCTGCGCCGGTATCTCCGCCTACGATAAGCCCGAAAACTTTGAGGGCATCAGCAAAAATCACGAACCGCTGAAGGTTGCGGATATTCTTGAGGTGTTCAAACACAACAAGCCCCTGCAGTGCTATGTTGCCTCCCACGCTTCCGATAAGCTGGCACAGCAGGTAGGCAGCCAGGCCATCATCAACACGATGCTGAACGGCATCCTCATCGGCAACATGGGTCTTGCTACCACCCTTAGCATGATCAGCATGGTGCCTTCCATCTTCTTTGCGGCCTTCGGTGCAAAGTATGTAGGCAAAAAAGGCAGCAAGAAGGGCATCGTGACCTGGACCTGCGTCAGCATGGCCATCACCTCTGTGCTGATCCTGTTCTTCATCTTTACCGACACTCGTCAGATCGGTGTGATCGGCAGCTGGAACATGATCGTTTACGTCCTGCTGACCCTGCTGCAGAACGGCTCCAACATGTGCATCACCACCTCCAACAACTCTTACATGGCTGATACCATCGACTACGAGCTGGACCGCAGCGGCCGTTACATCCCGGCGGTTGTCTCCGGCACTTACAGCCTGATCGACAAGCTCATCACCTCGGTGGCTGCTGTCATCGCCACCGGTGCCGTGGCCATTCTGGGTTACACCACCACCATGCCCCAGCCCACGGATGCCTACACCTCCGGCATCTTCTGGATGACCCTTGCCATCAAGTACGGTCTGCCGATGCTGGGCTGGGTCATCACCCTGATCGCCATGCCGGGCTGCCCGCTGACCAAGGAAGAAATGGTCAACGTCCAGAAGCGCATCGCTGATAAGAAAGACGCCCTTCGTCATGAAGTAATTGCAGAACATATGCAGTAACACCCTGCAAAAACCGAAAGGGCTCATACTCTCTTTCGGTTTTTGCTGATTTGATCTATCTTTCACAAAGGAGTTTTTACCATGAGCAAGACCATCCTGCTGAATCATAGCAACTGGCATTTTACCAAGGAGAACCCCGGCATCCCCACCGCCATTATGGGTGAGGCCATCACCCTGCCCCACACCTGGAATGCGGTGGACGGTCAGGACGGCGGCAACGATTACTACCGCGGCACCTGCTGGTATACACTGGCCCTGACAAAGCCCGCCATCCCGGCAGGCGGCAAGGCTGTTTTGCAACTGGACGGCGCAGCCATGACCGCCGCCGTTTACCTGAACGGGGAAAAGCTGGCCGAGCACAAGGGCGGCTACTCCACCTTCCGGGTGGACCTGACCGACCACCTCAAAGAGGAAAATCTGCTGGCAATTTCCGTGGACAACCGCGACAACGGCACCGTGTACCCCCAGAAAGCGGACTTTACTTTCTACGGCGGCATTTACCGGGATGTGACCCTACACATCGTCCCGGCAGAGCACTTTGCCCTGCCCGCTAATGGCGCACCGGCACTGAAGGTGACCCCCATCGTCACCGACCTTTCCGCCAAGACCTCCGAGGTCACCGTGGAAGCCGCCGTGGTGGGCGCACAGACCGTGACCTTTGCACTGGAGGGTCAGACCCTCACCGCCCCGGTGGAAAAGGGCACCGCAAAGGTTGTTTTCACACTGAACAACGCCCATCTGTGGGATGGCGTGGACGATCCCTTCCTCTACACCGTATCTGCCAAGCTGGACAATGGCGAGGAGACCTCTGCCCGGTTCGGCTGCCGCAAGTTTGAGATCGACCCCCAGAAGGGATTTCATCTGAATGGACGCAGTTACCCGCTGCGCGGCGTTTCCCGCCATCAGGACCGCAAGGGGGCCGGCAATGCCCTGACCAACGAAATGATGGAGGAGGATATTTCCATCATTCTGGAAATGGGCGCCAACACCATCCGTCTGGCTCACTATCAGCACGCACAGTATTTCTACGACCTGTGCGATGAAAAGGGTCTTGTCATCTGGGCAGAGATCCCCTACATCACCATGCACATGACCAACGGCCGTGCCAACACCCTGACCCAGATGGAAGAGCTGATCGTCCAGAACTACAACCACCCCTGCATTGCCGTGTGGGGCCTTTCTAACGAGATCACCGCCGCCTCTGCGGTCAACGAGGATCTGCTGGAAAACCACCGCCTGCTGAACGAGCTGGCACACAAGCTGGACCCCACTCGCAAGACCACCATGGCAAATGTGTTTATGCTGGAGACCACCAGCCCCATTCTGGAGATCCCGGATGTGAACAGCTACAACCTCTACTTCGGCTGGTATCTGGGTGAACTGGAGCAGAACGACGAGTTCTTTGACAAATACCATGCCGATTACCCCGACCGCTGCATCGGCTTTTCGGAGTATGGCGCCGACGCCAACCCCCAGTACCAGAGCAGCCACCCGGAAAAAGGCGACTACACCGAGAGTTATCAGTGCGTTTACCACGAGCACATTGCAAAGATGATTGCCGACCGTCCTTGGCTGTGGGCGACGCATGTGTGGAATATGTTTGATTTTGCCGCCGATGGCCGTGATGAGGGCGGCAAGCACGGCGAGAACCAGAAGGGACTTGTCACCTTTGACCGCAAGATCAAAAAAGACCCCTTCTATCTCTACAAGGCCTATTGGAGCAAAGAGCCGTTCGTGCACCTGTGCGGCAGCCGCTATGTGGACCGCGCCGAGGATGTGACCGAGATCAAGGTCTACTCCAATCTGCCGGAGGTCTCGCTGTACAAGGACGGTCAGCTGGTGGAGACCAAGCAGGGCGACAAAGTGTTCACCTTCCAGCTGCCCATTACCGGCAAGCACAGCATTGAGGCACGCTCCGGTGAGCACAGCAGCGTGATCCTGGTGAACAAGGTGGACGCCCCCAACCCGGATTACGCCATGGACAACCGCAAGAACGTGACCAACTGGTTTGACGGCGAGCTGGACGAAAGCTGCTGGTCGGTGAAGGACAACATGGCTGCCGCCATGGCAGACCCGAAAGCCGGTCCCATCCTGAAGCAGATCCGGGAAAAGGCCGCTGCTTCCCGCGGAGACGTTGCTGCCGCCGTGAAGGACAATCCGGCTCTGGTGGCCATGATGGAGCGTGCCATGCAGCGGATGACCATTCAATCCATGCTGATGCAGGCAGGCACTTCGGAAGAGGACATCAAGCAGCTGAACCGTGTATTGCAGGGCATTTCCAAGGAGTGATTCGATAAAACGAACCTATTGTAAGAACTTCCAGCTCAGTGCAAAGTATCTAGCACAAAAATTCTGATCTGCCATTTCCTCATCATTTTTCTTCCTCATTGTCCCCCATAAAACACAACGCCCCGCACCGGTTACTTCTTCCGGTGTGGGGCGTTATGTTTTGTGGGGAATATTTTTGTGTTACAGGGTATGGGTTCCCGGCTGCAAGGTCAGGTTTCTGCCATGATGAGCGGAATTCAGCTGAATACGCTGGTGGATTTTCACGTCCTGACCGAGGAGCAGCTGAATGGCATCCTGAGCCAGATCAATCAGGCGTAAGGCAGGGATTGCACGATAAAATAAGTCCTACTCTCTCCACTTTACTATCATAAATTTTTCAAAACCCTCTTGACGCATTCTACATACAGTGGTATTTTTCTTGTAAATCCCACTGCTTTTGTGGATTGGTTTGAACCTTTCCACAAGATGTGGTCGTGTTCATTTTGAACACTGCCTCGCCGTGGATCATCCCTGAAAGATTAACCGCCCCGCAACACACCCGATTCATTTTGCCGCCGATTCACCCCGACAAAATCCATCGCTGCGCTGCTTGGGCGGTATTTTTCTTTATGGGAAACGTACCTTGAAAATTTCATGAGCCGACCGAACGTGATACCGACTTTCCGTCAACGCCGCTGCGAAACAGGGGCAGGAACTTCGTTCGGAGCAAACGGTGATCAACATACACGAGCAGCGGAACTCTCTACTTATTTTTGCGTCTTAACAATTCGGAAACATTTGTTAAAAATACGTTTTGAGCGCAGCGGTAGAGGGCAAGAACCGTCCCGTGGCCACAAATTTTCAATTCTTGAAAATGTTGTGTTCCACCGGGACTTCACTTCTTCAATGCGTCTGCATTTCCGATGTGATCTTGTTGGGGCGTGCCTGCCCCAAACCCTGCTCATAGTTCGCGCCTGATGGCGCGAACAAACGGCGTGTCGTGCTTACATAACTTCACCGAGGAGTTATCGAACAGACAGGAGGTACAATGACCGAAACGAATGTTCAACCGATTCCTAGCAATTCCCAGCACCACGACACGCCGAACAACAAAACGCACGTCATCAAGTTCCGTGTGACAGCGGAGGAAAAAACGTCACTGGAACTCACTTGCAAACTCCTAAATCTCTCCCTCTCCACTTTTATCCGCCGTGCCATCCACAACGTCAAGATCGAGAAAACAATCATCGTTGCCGGCGGCGGAGAAGAAACCCTGACCGCTGTTTCCACTTTGCTTGCCCAGTGCAGCAAGGTGGGCAGCAATCTCAACCAGCTTGCAAGGCACTTCAATTCCGGCGGTGCGGACACCGAGCAGATCCGGGCGAAACTCCTTGACGAACTTGCAGACCTGACCGCATTCCGGCTGCACGCCGAGAAAGTTCTGGGTGAACTGTATGGCAACGCTCAAGCATATCGCCTCTAAGAATTCGGACTACTCTGCCGCTGAGACCTATCTGGTTTACCAGCACGATGAATTTTCCGGCAAGAAAATTCTGGATGAACAGAGCAGACCCAAGCTGCGGGAATCGTACATTCTGGACACCCTTGAAT
>OLIR01000857.1_pt1 | contig 10175 bp, 9 predicted proteins | sample 1609741 | NCBI WGS metagenome assembly OLIR01 (sample SAMEA4350169, study PRJEB24818) | metagenome | biome: human; feature: gut; material: faeces | place: Denmark | collected 2013-09
CTTCTACGTGATCCCCTTTCTGGTAAGGGCTGTCACAGGAAAGATAGTCATACACCTTCATAGTTGCACATAAACGGCTGCTTTTGTCGATGTATAAAGCGACTAACACGCGTTCACCCAAGTGAACTTTTTTTGTCTGCTCCTTAAAAGGAAGCAGCAAATCTTTGGCAAGTCCCCAGTCTAAGAAAGCACCAATGCCGGTTACGTCTTTGACTTCCAAAACCGCAGTTTCACCGAGTGAAAGATACGGTCTTTGTGTGGTAGCAATTAAGCGGTCCTCAGAATCTTTGTACAAAAACACCTCGTAAAAATCGCCTTTTTCGGTCCCTTTTTTTACCTGGTTATTCGGGAGCAGTACTTCCAAATCTTTTTCTTCAAAAGAGCGAAGCATCACACCGAATTTTGTGATTTTTGAAACATACAATCTGGCAAATTTGCCAAGAACTTTTGATTCGTTCATATTATTCTCCATTCTTTGTCGGGGTAAATTCGCTGAGGAAATAAGGATTTTCCTCTTTGTCCGTAAAGACTACATAAAATTTGCCATTTTCACTGGCTGTGCGAATGTACATGGTGTCTCCCATTTTGGCAGCCAGACGAAATTCGGCACGGAATTCGGAAACTTCAAAATCAATTGGCAGAACATTCACAGCCAGACGAATATACTGTCCGTTGTTTACATGGTGGTTTGTGTCAAGATAATTCTGGCACACATCGACTTCTTCGACAAGTGTCAAGTTTTCCGGACATTTTACCTTTCTGGAAGAATATTCCATGTCGTAAGCAGGTTCTGTCGGATAGGCGGCCTTTTCACTGTCATCAATTTTTGTTGGCTGACCGGTAGACGGGTCAAAATAAAACCATCTTGAATCGGCGTAGGCAAGAACCTCTTTTTCCGGCGTTTCCATTAAAAAATTACGACATCCGAAAATGCCTTTAAACTGATACGGCCATGTGTGTACTGTGAAACGCTCTCCCATAATCGGGCGGCGTTTGAATACAACATGCCATGCGCTCACTAACCAAGCGCGGTTTTTCTTTAATAAATCTAAGGCAGAATGTCCGACGTCCTCGCTGTGAAACAGGCAGCAGTCCTGCATTGCATTTACGGTATCGGAGACACCGAGCAGTCCGTCCTTATCAATTCTGCTGTAAGATACTCTATCATGATAGGAATACATGCGATTTCCTCCCTTCGTTCAAACAGTTTCATTATACTACCCTTACCCGAAAAAAACTAGTGAATTTTTTTTGAAAATGTGGTAATATCAGCTATGAAAACAATGAATAGAAAGGTTGTGTTTTAATATGAAGAAAATTATTTCAACAGATAAGGCACCAGCGGCAATTGGTCCTTATTCTCAGGCAGTAGAGGTAAATGGTCTTGTATTTACATCAGGTGTGATCCCGATTATTCCGGAGACCGGTGAATTGGTTGAAGGCGGTATTGAAAAACAGGCGGAGCAGGCAATCGGTAATCTGAAGGCGCTGATTGAAGCAAGTGGTGCAAAAATTGAGGACACGATTAAAACAGTTGTATTCATTAAAGATATGAATGATTTTGCCAAGGTAAATGAAATTTATTCCCGCTTTTTTACGGGAGACTGCCCGGCACGTTCCTGCGTGGAAGTGGCAAGACTGCCAAAAGATGTTCTGATTGAGATTGAGGCGATTGTTGCGAAATAAATAGTCGAATCCTGTAGAATAAATGTAAAATTAATTTTCTCGGTAAAATTGTGGTAAAAATTAGTAGAAACAATGAGTTTACAAAGGTTGACAGATGCGGACAGAGTTGTTATACTGAAACAAGTATTTAACAAATTTGTAACATTTAGAATGCCGGATGAGTTTGAGGCCGGCAGATGAGTGACAATGGAGGGAAGAAAAGTATGCAACACACAAGGCTTGTGAAATGTGCGTTGGGGGCAGGACTTGTTTTATCCTTTGGAATATTTGGCAAGTATATGGTTTCATCTTCAACTACGATGGGTTCTGAGACAGAACTTGCCGGTATGGCTTATATGTTAGACCAATACTGTACGATTCAGGTTGGTGCAACACAGTCAAATCCGGAAGCAATTGTAGCGTTTGAGGATATGCCGGGTAACACCAATAATGGGACAAGCGCAGTAAGTGGTTCTGCTGTCTCGAATGCAACACCGGAGCCGACGAAAGAAGCGACAGCGACGGCGACACCAAAACCGGAATCGGAATATGCCAATGTTGGTATTTCCATTGCGGCAGATTATGTAAATATTCGTAAGAAACCAAATACGGATGCGGAAATCGTTGGTAAATTGTACCGTGGAAGCGCAGCTACGATTGCTAAGACGGAAGGGGACTGGGTATACATTAAGTCCGGTTCGGTTTCCGGTTATATTATGAAAGATTATTTGGCAATCGGCTACAGTGCAGAAAAACTGGTAGACCAGTTTGGTACGAAGTGGGCGACAGTTACCACGGAGACGCTTCGTGTCCGCGAGAAAGAAAGTGAATCGAGTAAGATTCTTGACCTTTTGGCCGGCGATGAAAGTTATGAAGTGCTAAAACATGAATCCGGCTGGGTAAAGGTTCGTGTCGATGGCGATACAATCGGTTATGTCAGAGATGATTATGTAAAAATCTCAGTTCAGTTTGAAAAGGCTGTATCGATTGAGGAAGAACGCGAAGAAGAGAGAAGAAAAGCGGCAGCAGAGGCAGCGGCGGCAGAAAGTGAACGTCCGGCGAAGTCTTCATCGAATTCAGGAAATAGTTCGTCAAGCAGCAGTTCGTCAAGCAGCAGTTCTTCAAGCAGCTCAAGTCATAAATCGTCATCAAGCTCAGGAAAGAGTTCTTCGAATGGTGGCGGTGGAAGTCATAAATCAAGCAGTGCATCCTCCAGTAATGGCGGCGGTGGTGCAAAAGGAAGTTCCGGCGGCTCCAGTAACGGTTCCGGTGGCGCAGGTGGAAACAGCAGCTCCGGTGGATCCAGCAATGGTTCCGGTGGTGCAAGCGGTGGTTCCTCATCGTCCGATGGCGGCAGCACATTGGGAAGCGGTGACGGTTCTGCAATTGCTTCTTACGCTTTGAAATTTGTTGGAAACCCATATGTATATGGCGGTTCCAGTTTGACTCATGGTACGGACTGTTCCGGATTTACCATGTCAGTATTTAAGAAATTTGGTATCAGTTTGCCACGTACTTCCGGCGCACAGTCGGGAGTGGGTAAGAAAATCAGCCCATCCAGCGCAAGAGCCGGTGACTTGATTTTCTATGCAAGTGGTGGACATGTCAACCACGTTGCACTTTGCATCGGCGGCGGCAGGGTTGTACACGCAAGTAACCCACGTACCGGAATCAAGACAAGTAATATGTATTATCGTAAACCATATTGTGCGAGACGAGTTCTTGGTTAAATCTAAGAAGTCATACAACTCGAAAACGAACGCCTGTACGCAGACAATTGTAGTCATGTGTGCAGGCGTTATTTATCAACAATTAAAACGACGAAATTGCGATATTTGTTAGTTGTGAACAAAGTTATAAACATTGTCAACAATTTAAGTAGACTTATGTAGCATGTTTTTGACTATAAGACAAGTTAATTAATTGTATGACAACTTGATGGCGCAAGGTTAAAATGTTTATCTGATTTATGGATTTTTATGTTGCCGAACAGAGGTTTTTGTTGTATAATATGATTACGAGATGAGCCAATGGACATCTTGAAACTTATGGGCAAAGGAGCTGATTAGTATGAACTTAGTAATAAGTGGAAAAAACATTGACATAACGGAAGGATTGCGTGCAGCAGTTGAGGAGAAGATTGGAAAACTCGAGCGGTATTTCAATGATTCAACAGAAGTTCATGTTACATTGAGCACAGAGAAGAATCGTCAGAAAATTGAAGTTACGGTACCGATGAAAGGAACCATTATCCGTGCAGAAGAAACAAGCACCGATATGTATGTATCGATTGATTTGGTGGAAGAAGTTATCGAACGCCAGCTTCGTAAATATAAGAACAAGCTGATTCAGAAAGAGCAGAACGTAGCACAGTTTAGCAAAGGATTTGTTGATGAGGACACATATGATGAAGAAGAAATTTCTATCATCCGCTCTAAAAAATTTGCGATGAAGCCGATGGATCCGGAAGAAGCCTGTGTACAGATGGAACTTCTCGGACACACGTTCTTCGTTTTCCGCAACTCGGAAACCGACGAAGTAAATGTTGTTTATAAGAGAAAAGACAATACATACGGTTTGATTGAGCCGGAATTCTAAATGAAAAATAATAATCACCCCCAGTGGCAAGCAGGATATTTGCTTCGCAAATATAGCTTCCCCCGGGGGTGATTTTATTTTTCACAAAAAAAGGAAGAGAAGAAATAGAAAAGGTTGCATTCTCCCCCGACTAATGATAAAATACCATATTGAGACAGTAACGTCTCTTGTTAGGATGTATGGCATGTAGCAGCGAGAAAATGCTAAAAAAATAATTGGAGAGTGACAAAATGGGATTATTTAGTAAGGTTATAGGAACACATAGTGAACGTGAAGTGAAACGTGTGATTCCGATTGTTGACAAAATTGAATCACTTGAACCAGAAATGGAGAAGTTATCTGATGAAGAACTTCGTGGCAAAACGGCGGAGTTTAAGAAACGTTTAGCAGATAAAGAAACTTTGGATGACATTTTACCGGAAGCGTATGCAGTTGTACGTGAGGCTTCTAAGAGAACCATCGGACTGAGACATTTTCGTGTACAGTTGATTGGTGGTGTCATTTTGCATCAGGGACGTATTACCGAGATGCGTACCGGTGAAGGTAAAACGCTCGTATCTACTCTCCCGGCTTATCTGAATGCGCTCGAAGGAAAAGGTGTTCATATCGTAACAGTAAACGACTATCTGGCAAAGCGTGATGCAGAGTGGATGGGGCAGATTCATGAATTTCTTGGTCTGACAGTCGGTGTTATTTTGAACAGCATGGACAATGACGAGAGAAGAGAAGCATATAACTGTGATATTACATATGCGACAAACAACGAACTGGGATTTGACTACCTGCGTGATAATATGGTTATTTACAAAGAGCAGTTAGTACAGCGTGATTTACACTATGCCATTGTCGATGAGGTTGACTCGGTATTGATTGACGAGGCGAGAACACCACTTATTATTTCCGGTTCCAGCGGAAAATCGACAAAGATTTACGAGGCGTGTGATAACTTAGTGCGCCAGTTGAAAAAAGGTACTGAAAAAGAATTGTCCAAGATGGACATTATCATGAAAGAAGATAATAACGAAACCGGTGACTATGTTGCAAACGAAAAGGAAAAGACAGTAAATCTTACCGAGCAGGGTATCAAAAAGGTAGAGCGTTTCTTCCATTTGGAAAACTTAGCCGACCCGGAAAACTTAGAGATTCAGCACTGCGTAAACTTATCACTTCGTGCACATGCGTTGATGCATCTTGATAAGGATTATGTGGTAAAAGATGACCAGGTACTTATTGTAGATGAATTTACCGGACGTATCATGCCGGGAAGACGTTATTCGGACGGTTTACATCAGGCAATTGAAGCAAAAGAGCATGTAAAAGTGAAGAGAGAGAGTAAAACTCTTGCCACAATTACATTCCAGAACTTCTTTAACAAATATGATAAGAAATGTGGTATGACCGGTACCGCTCTCACAGAGGAAAAAGAGTTCCGTGAGATTTACGGCATGGACGTTGTTGAAGTGCCGACAAACTTGCCGGTAAAACGTATTGACCACAACGATTCCGTATATAAAACAAAACGCGAGAAATTGAATGCAATTGTTGAAGATATTGTGGCAAGTCATGAAAAAGGCCAGCCGGTACTTGTTGGTACGATTACGATTGACGCTTCGGAAGAATTGTCACAGTTGCTGAAAAAACGCGGAATTCCACATAAAGTATTGAATGCGAAGTTCCATGAACTTGAGGCAGAGATTATCGCAGATGCCGGTCAGGTTGGAGCAGTTACGATTGCAACAAACATGGCCGGACGTGGTACGGATATTAAACTGGGCGAGGGCGTAACCGAACTTGGCGGTTTGAAAATTATTGGTACAGAACGTCATGAATCCCGCCGAATTGATAATCAGCTGCGTGGTCGTGCCGGACGTCAGGGCGACCCTGGTGAATCGAAATTCTACATTTCGCTGGAAGATGATTTGATGCGTTTGTTCGGTTCCCAGAATCTGATGCAGATGTTTAATTCGCTTGGTATGCCGGAAGGCGAGCAGATTCAGCACAAGATGCTGAATAAAGCGATTGAGCGTGCACAGAAGAAGATTGAGAGCAACAACTACGGAATCCGTAAAAATCTGTTGGAATATGACCAGATTAATAACGAGCAGCGTGAGATTATTTATGCAGAGCGCCGCAAGGTGCTCGATGGCGATGACATGCGTGATACTATTATCAGCATGATTGATGAACTGGTTGAAAAATATGTCAATATGGTAATTGGCGATGACCAGGGACCTTCCGAGTGGAATTTGAAGGAGTTGAATGAAATTCTCATTCCGATGATTCCGGTTAAACCGGTTACCGGAGAGGGTTGCGGTTCAAAACAGGAATTGATTCAGAATTAGAAAGAAGAGGCTCTTCGTCTGTATGAGACAAAAGAAGCAGAATTTCCGGAGCCGGAGCAGATTCGTGAGATTGAGCGTGTCGTTATTTTAAAAGTAACGGATAGCCGCTGGATGGATCACATAGACGATATGGATCAGCTTCGTCAGGGAATCGGACTTCAGGCATTTGGACAGAGAGACCCGGTTGTCGAGTATCGTTTACAGGGCTATGATATGTTCAACGATATGACGGAGTCCATTCGTGAAGAGACGGTTAAGATGCTGATGCATGTCCGCATTGAGCAGAAGGTTGAGCGTGAGCAGGTTGCTGAAGTAACAGGAACCAATAAAGATGATTCGGCAAATGCACCGGTTGTCCGCAAATCAGAAAAAATCAGCCGGAATGCACCGTGCCCATGTGGTTCCGGGAAAAAATACAAATATTGCTGTGGCAGATAAGCAGTGAATGACTGCGTTTGCATAAAAAAATTAAGGTGGTGATTTTGTGGTTGAATTGGATAACATCCGAATCGAACTGAGCAGTTTTGAAAAACCACTTCTGGAAGTAAGGGATTCACTTTAACTTAGCAGAGAAAAAGTTAAGGATTGAAGAACTTGAGAGAAATATGGAAGCACCTGACTTTTGGGACGATGCCGAGAAGGCAAGTGCGGATATGAAGGAATTAAAGGACTTAAAGAGTATTGTTGAACGTGCCGATGCACTCAGCATGGCGTATGACGATATTATGACGCTGATTGAGATGGGGAATGAAGAGGCGGATGAGTCACTGGTTCCGGAAGTTGAAAATGAGTTTGTGCAGTTCCAGAAGGAATTTGAAGATTTACGAATTACAACGATGCTTACCGGTGAGCATGATGCCGAGAATGCGATTCTTACCCTGCATGCAGGAGCCGGTGGCACAGAGAGCTGCGATTGGGCAAGTATGTTGTGCCGTATGTATGAGAAATGGGCAGACAAACGCGGCTTTACTGTAGAAGTTTTAGACTCACTGGATGGTGATGAGGCAGGACTGAAATCCGTCACATTGGAAATTCAAGGAGATAATGCTTATGGTTATTTAAAGAGTGAGCACGGCGTTCATCGTCTGGTGCGTATCTCACCGTTTAATGCGGCGGGAAAACGACAGACTTCGTTTGTGTCGTGTGACGTCATGCCGGATATTAAGCAGGATATTGATATTGAAATCGCAGATGATGATATCCGAATTGACACGTACCGTTCGAGCGGTGCCGGTGGACAGCATATCAACAAAACGTCATCGGCAATCCGAATTACCCATTTTCCAACGGGTATTGTGGTACAATGTCAGAATGAGCGTTCACAGCATATGAATAAGGATAAAGCGATGCAGATGCTCAAAGCGAAACTTTTGATTTTGCGTGAACAGGAAAATCTGGCAAAAGAATCCGATATCCGTGGTGAAGTCAAAGAAATTGGCTGGGGCAGTCAGATTCGCTCTTATGTTATGCAGCCGTACACGATGGTAAAAGACCATCGGACCAATGCAGAGACCGGAAATGTTTCTGCGGTATTAGATGGTGATATTGACATGTTTATGAATGCCTATTTGAAATGGATTAACAGTTAGAAGGGGATAAGGTATGAAAGAAGTCGTTACATTTTTTTGAGTGGCAAAGAATACGGAGCAGATGTTTCCGAGATACAGGGAATTGAAAATTACGTGGAATACGCAAAGGAGCCCGGGCTTTCCGATGGCTTTTTAGGCATTGTTTCAATCCGTGATGAGTGGGTTCCTTTGTTAAATCTGAAAAAGAAACTGGTTCTGCCGCCGGTGCCCGTAACAGGGGAGACCAAGTATCTGGTGTTTCAGCTGTCGCAGGGGAAAGCAGCCGTTTTAGTGGATGGTGTTTCGAATATTATTCAGGCGGATGGTGATGAAATACAGGATTTCCCGGCACTTGTGCACACGAAAAAGACGGCGTATGCCGACTTTGTGGTAAACCACAAGGGACGGTTGATTCTTAGTATTAATCCGGAAAGCCTTCTCACAAAAGAAGAATGGCAGGAAGTTGATAAAGTGCTGAAAAGCAAAAGTGAAGAGTCTAACGAAGAGTAAGACTTTTGATCTGGAAATGGAGGAAAAAATGATTCGAATTGCAGTGTTAGGTTATGGAACGGTTGGTTCCGGTGTTGTTAAGGTGATTCAGACAAATGCAAAAATTATTGCAAAGAGAGCCGGACAGGAAGTGGAAGTGAAATATGTATTAGATCTTCGTGATTTCCCGGACGACCCGATTCAGGCCAAAGTAGTACATGATTTTAATGTTATCTTAGAAGACCCGGAAGTGGACATTGTTGTAGAGACCGTGGGCGGAACGAAACCGGCTTATGAATTTGTGAAAAAATCTTTGTTAGCCGGAAAAAGTGTATGTACATCCAATAAAGAATTAGTGGCTGCTTATGGAGCAGAGCTTGTGCACATCGCAAAGAGCAAGACGGTAAACTTCTTGTTTGAGGCGAGTGTCGGCGGTGGTATTCCGATTATCAGACCGTTAAACCAGAGTCTGACTGCTGACCGAATCGAGCAGATTAATGGTATTTTAAATGGAACAACAAACTATATCCTTACGAAGATGGCACAGGAAGGTTCTGATTTTGCCGACGTTTTGAAAGAGGCACAGGAACTTGGCTATGCAGAAAAAGACCCGACTGCAGATGTGGAAGGATATGATGCCTGCCGCAAGATCGCAATCTTAACTTCTCTTGCTTATGGCAAGACACTGGATTTTAACGATGTTTATACAGAGGGAATTACCAAAATCACAGACCGTGATATCGTATATGCCGGTAAGATCGGGGCCAAAGTAAAAATTTTTGGTTCCAGCAAGAAAGATGGAGATCGCATCAGCGCAAAAGTTGCACCGGTGCTGATCTATCCGGAGAACCCATTATATAGCGTAGACGATGTATTTAACGCTATTTTAGTAAAAGGAAATATGGTTGGAGATGTCATGTTCTATGGACAGGGCGCCGGCAAGCTGGCAACAGCCAGTGCGGTCGTTTCCGATGTTATGGAAGTCGCTAAAAACATAGGAAAATGCGTTGAGGTACAGTGGAGTGCCGAGAAGATTGCTTTAGAGCCTTTTGAGGAGAGCAAGAGCAGCTTCTTCGTGCGTTTGCGTGGAGATAAGTCACAGAATGCAGCTAAGGTCAAAGAAGCGTTTGGCGATGTGACAGAGATTGATGCCGGATATGCGGACGAATATGCATTTATCACGGGAGAGATCACAGAGGGAGCTTATGCATCAGCAGCAGATTCACTCGGCAATGTGATCAATAAGATCCGTGTTCCGGAGACGAAATAATAAGCCGCTCAGTAATATGAGCAGAAAAGAGGATAGATATGTTAATTGTTAAGAAATTTGGTGGTACTTCCGTTGCCAACAAAGAGCGGATCTTTAATGTGGCGAAGCGTTGTATTGAAGATTACAAAAAAGGAAATCAGGTAGTAGTCGTTCTTTCTGCAATGGGCAAACAGACAGATGTTTTGTTGGATATGGCAAGGGATATTAATCCGAAGGCGTCCCGCAGAGAGTTGGATATGCTTC
>OLIR01000860.1_pt1 | contig 10158 bp, 5 predicted proteins | sample 1609741 | NCBI WGS metagenome assembly OLIR01 (sample SAMEA4350169, study PRJEB24818) | metagenome | biome: human; feature: gut; material: faeces | place: Denmark | collected 2013-09
CATGTGGTATATCCTCCGGCAGATGACATATTTAATGCCATGCATTTTACGCCACTTGACAAGGTGAAGGTGCTCATCCTCGGACAGGATCCGTACCACAATGTCAATCAGGCGCATGGATTGTCGTTTTCAGTGCTTCCGTCTCAGAAGGATATTCCACCATCACTGCAGAATATCTACAAGGAACTGCACGACGATTTAGGGTGTGATATCCCCAATAACGGATACCTGAAGAAATGGGCTGATCAGGGAGTTTTGCTATTGAATACGGTGCTCACTGTCAGGGCTCATCAGGCCAACTCGCATCAGGGACACGGCTGGGAGAAGTTCACGGATGCAATCATAGAGGCTGTAAATGAGCAGGACAGACCTATAGTATATATGCTCTGGGGACGTCCGGCGCAGTCTAAGATTCCTATGCTTACAAATCCAAAACATCTGATATTGACAGCACCGCATCCAAGCCCGCTGTCGGCATACAGAGGTTTTTTTGGCTGTAAGCATTTTAGTAAAGCCAATGATTTTCTTAAGGAGCATGGAGTGGAGCCTGTTGACTGGCAGATAGAGGATATATAAAGGACGACAATACCGGCTCATATGTTAGTAATACCGGGCTGGGTAATAGCGGCAGATATTATCTTGACATAGATTGGAAAAGCGTCTATATTAAAGATATATAGAAGGTAACGGATTACATGATTATCAAAGGAGTGATAGTATGAGAGGAATAGGAATGTGGGATTCGTCATCCATATCCACATTGTTTTCAGGCTTTAGCAGCAGTAGAAGCTGCAATGCAGCGTCGTCTTTTATTGCCAATATGGATATGACTACATATAGTGGCATTAGAAGTGGCAGCTATTTCAAACTTCTCAAGTCATATTATGGAAATAACCTTAATTCAAAGGCCCAGTCTCTTGTCTCATCATCTGTTTCTACATCTAAGGATTCAGCGAAGACACTTGCGTCCATTGAGTCGGAGTCAGAGGACATGGTAAAGTCGGCGCAGGCTCTTTACAAAAACAGCCGCAAGGACGATACAGATGCTACGTACAAGAAGGTGTCAGCTTTTGTGTCTGATTACAACAGCCTCATTAATGCTGCGGATGATTCCGAGACAAAGCAGATTTCGAGAAATCTTGAGTCTATGAAGTCACTTACAGATATCAATTCAAAGTCGCTTGCGAAGGTGGGAATCACAGTGGATTCCAAGTCCGGCAAGCTGTCTGTTGACGAGGATACATTTAAAAAGGCTGATTCGACCAGGGTTGATGCACTTTTTAAGGGGAATGGCTCTTATGCTTACGCAGTGGCAAGCAAGGCTTCAATGCTTGAGTATGCCGCAAAGAATGAGGCAGAAAAGACTAACACGTATGGCGCCAATGGAAGGTATACACAGGCCTATAACAGTGGATATAATTATAATATGTTTTTATAGTCAAAGACAGGCAGGGAATCACCCACCTTACTTTACGGCTTAATAAAAGAAGCATCCCGGATTGGGATGCTTCTTTTTAATTAATTAGCGTTTAGTTGTCTTTTTCATCGTCCTCGCTCATTGAGTAGACCTGACGCTTACGTGCCATCTCATCGCTATCAAGATATTCGTCGTAGGTTGTGATCTTGTCGATCATTGAACCGTTTGGCAGGAATTCTATGATTCGGTTGGCGGTTGTCTGGACTACCTGGTGGTCACGGCAGGCAAAGAGGATTACTCCCGGGAATTTTATCATTCCGTTGTTTAATGCTGTTATTGACTCCATGTCGAGGTGGTCTGTAGGCTCATCGAACATGAGTACATTGCTTCCCATGATCATCATGCGGGAGAGCAGTACACGAACCTTTTCTCCTCCGGAGAGTACACGCATTTTCTTTACTCCATCCTCACCGGCAAAGAGCATACGGCCAAGGAAACCTCGCACATATGTGGCGTCCTTGATTTCTGAGTACTGTGTGAGCCAGTCGACGATTAGCTCATCAGTATCAAAGATTGTGGTATTGTCCTTTGGAAAGTATGACTGGCTGGTTGTGACACCCCATTTATATGAGCCCTCGTCAGGCTCAAGCTCTCCGGCAAGGATTTTAAACATAGTTGTTTTTGCAAGCTCGTTTCCTCCGACAAATGCAATTTTGTCATCGTGGTTGACAGTGAATGAGATATTGTCAAGTACCTTTACACCGTCGATGGTTTTTGAAATACCCTCGACAAAGAGCACATCGTTTCCGATTTCACGCTCAGGACGGAAATCAATGTATGGGTATTTACGGCTTGATGGACGTATTTCATCAAGCTGGATTTTTTCTAGGGCACGCTTTCTTGATGTAGCCTGCTTTGATTTAGAGGCATTTGCAGAGAAACGCTGGATAAATTCCTGCAGCTCCTTGATTTTTTCCTCTTTCTTTTTGTTTGCTTCCTTCATCTGACGGACAATAAGCTGGCTTGATTCATACCAGAAATCATAGTTTCCTGCGTAGAGCTGGATCTTACCGTAATCCATGTCGGCGATGTTCGTGCAGACCTTGTTGAGAAAGTATCTGTCATGGGATACAACGATGACCGTATTCTCGAAATTGATGAGGAATTCCTCAAGCCATGAGATGGCATCGAGGTCTAAGTGGTTGGTAGGCTCATCGAGAAGCAGTATGTCAGGATTTCCAAACAGTGCCTGAGCAAGAAGCACCTTGACCTTTACTGCACCCGGCAGATCTGCCATCAGAGTGTAGTGATCATCAGTAGATACACCGAGACCGTTTAAGAGAGTAGCTGCATCCGACTCAGCATTCCAGCCGTCCATATCGGCAAACTCAGCCTCAAGCTCGCTGGCACGGATTCCGTCCTCGTCTGAGAAATCCTCCTTCATATAGATGGCTTCCTTCTCCTTCATGATATCATATAGACGCTTATTACCCATGATAACCGTATCAAGTACTGTAAACTCATCGTACTTGAAGTGATCCTGCTGTAAGAATGACAGTCTCTGTCCAGGAGTGATTACGATATCACCGCTTGTAGGCTCAAGCTGTCCTGAGAGAATCTTTAAAAATGTAGACTTGCCGGCACCGTTTGCACCAATAAGTCCGTAGCAGTTTCCCTCTGTGAATTTTATGTTGACATCCTCAAATAAAGCTTTTTTACCAATTCTTAATGTAATATTGTTTGCACTAATCATTTTGTCTTTATTCAATCCTTTCCTATTTAATAACCTGTTCGTTTCTGTAACACATCGTTTCTATTTTAACGTAAAACCAGTATTTTGCAAGTGTTTTACAGGCGATTTATAGCCATTGTGCCCTTTTGTACATAAAATTTACCTTGTTAATAAATATTTTAGGATTTTTGTACAATGTATTGCTAAAAAAACTTGATTTTTTACAGCGCACAAACTAAACTATTATGTAGAGACATTCTGATTCATGTCTATAATTGAACATTTATTTTACAGGAGGAAATATCATGTCTAGAGCAAAACAGTCGATGGATGGAAATACCGCTGCCGCTCATGTAGCATATGCCTACACAGAGGTTGCCGGAATCTATCCTATCACACCTTCTAGCCCAATGGCTGATACAGTTGATCAGTGGTCAGCAGCAGGACAGAAGAACATTTTCGGAAGCACTGTAAAGGTAGTTGAGATGGAGTCTGAGGCAGGTGCCGCTGGTACAGTTCACGGATCTCTTGCAGCTGGTGCACTTACTACAACATTTACAGCTTCACAGGGACTTTTACTTATGATCCCTAATATGTACAAAATCGCAGGTGAGAATCTTCCTTGCGTATTTGATGTATCAGCTCGTACAGTATCTTCACATGCACTGAATATCTTCGGTGATCACAGTGATGTATATGCTTGTCGTCAGACTGGTTTCGCAATGCTTTGTGAGACAAATCCACAGGAGGTTATGGATCTTTCACCGGTTGCACACTGTGCAGCACTTGAGGGAAAGGTTCCATTCATCAACTTCTTCGATGGATTCCGTACTTCTCATGAGATTCAGAAGATCGAGAAGTGGGATTATGAAGATCTCAAAGAGATGTGTCCAATGGATGCAGTTGCTGAATTCAGAGCACACGCTCTTAACCCAGAGCATCCAGCAGCTCGTGGATCACACGAGAACGGAGATATCTTCTTCCAGCATAGAGAGGCATGTAACAAGTTCTATGATGAGCTTCCAGCAGTTGTTGAGAAGTACATGGACAAGGTTAATGCTAAGCTTGGTACAGATTACAAATTATTCAACTACTACGGAGCACCTGACGCTGATCGTGTAATCATCGCTATGGGTTCTATCAATGATGTAGCTGAGGAAGTAATCGATTACTTAACAGCAAAGGGAGAGAAAGTCGGACTTATTAAGGTACGTCTTTACCGTCCATGGTCTTCAGAGGCTCTTCTTAATGTTATTCCAAAGACTGCAAAGAAGATCGCTGTATTAGACCGTACAAAAGAGCCAGGATCACTTGGTGAGCCATTATACTTAGACGTTGCTACAACACTTCGTGAAGCAGGAATGAACGATGTTGTATTAGTAGGCGGACGTTACGGATTAGGATCTAAGGATACACCACCTTCTTCAGTATTTGCTGTATATACAGAGCTTGAGAAGGATGCTCCTAAGCACAGATTTACACTTGGAATCGTGGATGATGTTACAAATCTTTCACTTCCAGAGGTTAAGCCAGCTCCTATCACATCTGCACCTGGTACAAAAGAGTGCAAGTTCTGGGGTCTCGGCGGAGATGGTACTGTAGGTGCTAACAAGAACTCTACAAAGATCATCGGTGACCACACAGACAAATACATCCAGGCATACTTCCAGTATGACTCAAAGAAGACTGGTGGTGTTACAATTTCTCACTTGAGATTTGGTGACAACCCAATCAGAAGCCCATACTACATCAACCAGGCAGACTTCGTAGCATGCCACAACCCTGCATATGTTATCCAGGGCATGAAGATGGTTCAGGATGTTAAGCCGGGCGGAGTATTCATGATCAACTGCCAGTGGTCAGATGAAGAGCTTGCTCATCACCTCAACGCTGACGCTAAGAAATATATCGCTGACAACAACATTCAGCTTTACACAATCAACGCTATCGACAAGGCTATCGAGATCGGAATGGGTAAGAGAACTAACACAATTCTCCAGTCTGCATTCTTCAAGCTTGCTGACGTAATGCCTATCGATAAGGCTGTAGAGTACATGAAGGCTGCTGCTAAGAAGTCATACTCAAAGAAGGGTGACGCAGTAGTAGAGATGAACTACAAGGCTATCGATGCCGGTGTTGACGCTGTACATAAGGTAGAGGTTCCAGAGTCTTGGAAGAATCCAGAGGCAGATGCTCCTAAGGCAGAGCGCACAGGACGTCCAGAGGTTGTTAAGCTTGTTAACGAGCTTCTTGATCCAATCGCTAAGATGGATGGAGACAGCCTTCCAGTTTCAGCATTCGCTGACAAGGCAGACGGACAGTATGTAACAGGTGCTTCTGCATACGAGAAGAGAGGAACAGCCGTTACAGTTCCACAGTGGGATCCAGAGAAGTGTATCCAGTGTAACAACTGTGCATTTGTATGTTCTCACGCTACAATTCGTCCATTCTTACTTACAGATGACGAAGTAAAGGCAGCTCCTGACAACATGAAGGTTGCTGATATGAAGCCAAAGGCAGGCGCTTACAAGTATACAATGAGCGTATCTCCACTTGACTGTATGGGATGTGGTGAGTGTATCACAGTTTGTCCTACAGCAGCTATCTCAATGCAGCCACAGGAGTCTCAGGCAGCAGAGCAGCCAGTATTTGATTACTTAGTAGCTAACGTTTCTAAGAAGACAGATGCCGGAATGGTTGATACAACACCTAAGGGATCACAGTTCAACCAGCCACTCCTTGAGTTCTCAGGCTCATGTGCAGGATGTGCTGAGACATCTTACGCTAGACTTATTACACAGCTCTTCGGTGAGCAGATGTACATCTCTAACGCAACAGGATGTTCTTCTATCTGGGGTAACCCGGCAGCTACATCACCATACACAGTAAATATCAACTCTAAGAAGGGACCAGCTTGGTCTAACTCACTCTTCGAGGATAATGCTGAGCATGGTTTAGGTATGGAAGTTGGACAGAGATATCTCCGTGATCAGGCTATCGAGCTTGTTAAAGAGATCGCTGCATCAGACAAGGCTACAGCTGAGTTCAAGGCAGCAGCAGACAAGTTCCTTGAGACAAAGGACGACACAAAGGCAAATGTTGAGCCAACAACAGCTCTTATCGCAGAGTTAGAGAAGGCAGCAGCAGCCGGATGTGAGAAATCTAAAGAAGTACTTGCTAAGAAGGATTACCTCGGAAAGAAATCTGTATGGATCTTCGGTGGTGACGGATGGGCATATGATATCGGTTTCGGTGGATTAGACCATGTACTTGCTTCTGGTGAGAACGTAAACGTAATGGTATTCGATACTGAGATGTACTCTAACACAGGTGGACAGGCTTCTAAGGCTTCTAACATCGGTGAGGTATGTCAGTTCGCAGCAGCTGGTAAAGAGACAAGCAAGAAGTCACTTTCAGAGATCGCTATGAGCTACGGATATGTATACGTTGCACAGATCGCTCTTGGAGCAAACCCAGCACAGGCTGTTAAGGCTATTACAGAGGCTGAGGCTTATCCGGGACCATCACTTATCATCGGATACGCACCTTGCGAGCTTCACGGTATCGCTAAGGGTGGTATGAACCACTGCCAGGATGAGATGAAGAAGGCTGTTAAGGCTGGATACTGGAACCTCTTCTCATTCAACCCTGCACTCAAGGCTGAAGGAAAGAATCCATTCACACTTACATCAAAGGCCGGCGACGGATCTTACCAGGAGTTCCTTAACAACGAGGCACGTTATACTCGTCTTATCAAGCCATTCCCAGAGAGAGCAGAGAAACTCTTTGCTAAGTCTGAGGAGACAGCTAAGGCACGTTATACACACCTTGAGAAACTCGTTAAATTATACGGAGAGGACTAATTCATTAGTCACGGTATATATTTTATCCCACAGGGCAAATGCCCTGTGGGATTTTTGCTTTTTCTCCTGTGATTACACTATATTTCGTGGTTTTTTTGTTTACAAATACAATATGTAATGGTACAATATATATGTTAATGGTATTTAATTGAACCATCGGAGGAATACGAATGTCAGGCATATTTGATAGACGTGCAAAAAGATTTATATCGACAGAACAAGCGGAGCGGGCAGTACCTTCAAGAACAGTAATGGCATCCCGTGTAGCAAGAGACGATGTTAACCGTAGTGAAAGAGTGCAGAAAAAAGAGGATAATATACAAATGGATAAAGATGATTTTTTGTTAACACAAATTGATGAGTTTCGTGAAAAGGCAAAACGTCTTCAGGAGATGCTCAATACGAAAGAATCAAAAGCAGAGGAGCTTTCAACCATAGTTGAGGAGAGGGAAGCTAAGGCAGAGGAGCTGCAGCAGATACTTGACGAGAGACAGGAAAAAGCCGATGGAATCACTGCACAGGTTGCTAAGCAGATAGATGTGCTTATAGAAAGTGTTCATGAAAAGATGGCTGAGATAGAGCAATCTATGAATGCAGGCATGGACAGCTTAGGCCGTCAGGTAAGCTCAGATATGGATAATCTTGGACGCTCGGTAAATGCCAATATGGACAATCTTGGTAGTTCGATGTCCGGACAGATTGGAAATCTCGGACAGTCACTTGGCACTGAGATATCAGGCATCAGCCAGAATATAGGTCAGAGTCTTGATTTTGGTGACACATTAGAGCAGACAAGGCGTATCACAGAGGAGGGCACAGCAGCAGTTACATCAGCGGTAAATGAGGCGAATGCCCATATGCTTCAGTCGCTTAAAGAGCTTAATGATCAGCTTGTTTCGATAAAGGCGGAGTTGTCTGACAAGGTACATACAGAGAATGTTAAGTGCTTCAGGAATATTCAGGATCTCTTTAAGGTAATGGGAGACAAGGTGGACACAGTGTCAGAGCTTGAGAAGCAGGTAGGAACAACAAAGACTTTTGCAGTCATCTCTACGGTGTTGGCTATTATCAATACATTTGGCTTTGTTGTAATCGCATTGTATATACTCGGGTTCTTTGGTTCGATTTTTTAATAAATATTATTGTAATAGGGTGGTGCAGTTCCCGGTTAGGGAGTTGCACCATATTTTGACATTTTATAAGGCAGACAGAGAGGAAAACTAAATGGCAAAAAAGATTGTAAGAGTTGTTGGACATAAAAATCCTGACACAGATTCTATCTGTGCAGCAATAGCGTATGCAAACCTTAAATCACATACAGATGATACAATGGAATACATACCAATGAGAGCAGGAAGCATCAGTGCAGAGACAGCATTTGTGCTGGATTATTTTAAGGCCGATACGCCTGCCCTTTTAAAGGATGTTGGCACACAGATAAAGGATATACATATCAGAAGGACTGAGGGTGTCAGCAGTAATCTATCCATGAAAAAGGCATGGGAGATGATGAAGATACTCAACGTAGTCACTCTTCCGGTTGTCAATAAGAAGGACAAGCTTGAAGGGCTTATTGTGACAGGTGATATAGCAAAGTCATATATGGATGTGTATGACAATTCTATCCTGGCAAAGGCGAGGACCCAGTACAGGAATATTGTAGAGACGCTGGATGGCAAGATAGTTGCAGGCAACGAGCATGGCTATTTTGTAAAAGGAAAGGTTATAGTTGGAGCAGGTACACCTGATACCATAAAGGGCAATGTGGCTGAGGATGATCTGGTCATCATATCAGACCGTGAGGAGTCACAGCTTATATGTATTGAGGCAAACTGCAGCTGTATCATTGTGACAAGTGGCTTCGATATATCGAAGGATGTCATAAATGCTGCAAACGCTAAGGATGTGGTAGTGATAAGTACACCATATGACACGTTTACCACATCGCGTCTGATAAACCAGAGTATGCCGATAAAATCATTTATGACAAGGGAAAATCTTATTCATTTTGATTTGGATGATTATGTGGATGATGTGCGTGATACTGTTTCAAAAATCCGACACAGGGATTTCCCAATACTTGACGAAAACCAAAATTATGTGGGTATGTTTTCCCGCAGAAATTTAATGAATGCAAGGAAAAAACAGGTGATACTTGTGGATCATAATGAGACCTCACAGGCAGTGGCCAACATTGATGAGGCAGAGATTCTTGAGATAATCGATCATCATCGAATTGGTTCTCTTGAGACAATAGGACCTGTGTATTTCAGAAACCAGCCGCTTGGATGTACCGGAACCATCATCTATCAGATGTATATGGAAAAGGGTGTGGAGGTTACTCCTCAGATGGCGGGGCTTATGTGCGCTGCAATACTCTCTGACACACTAGTGTTCCGTTCGCCTACATGTACCCAGGTTGACAAATCTACAGCACTTATCCTGGCGGAGATTGCGCAGATAGATGTAGAAGAGTTTGCCCAGAAAATGTTCGAGGCAGGCAGTAACTTTGCTAACAAGACAGAAGAGGAAATATTAAATCAGGATTTTAAAATCTTTCATTCAGGGGATTATACATTTGGAGTATCGCAGATTTCTGCTCTTTCGAGGACAGAGCTCGATAAGGTACAGGCAAGAGTGGTGCCTCTGCTTGACAAGATGCAGGTGGAAAAACAGCTTGATATGCTCTTTGTTATGCTCACGGATATACTTAATGAGTCCACATATCTTATCTACAGTGGTGCAGAGGCAGCGTCAATAGCAGCTTCAGCATACAATCTGACACAGAGCAAGGATGGAATTATGCTTAAGGGAGTAGTGTCGCGTAAGAAGCAGCTCATACCTGAGCTTATAAATGTGATTAATGAGAGATAATGCAGCATTAAAAATAATTAAAAGCTTCATGTGATATATCGTGAAGCTTTTATGTATTTGTAGGGGTAGAATGGAATTGCTTGCGGTATGCACGGATAAATGAGGAATAGCTTCCGAATCCACAGGCGTCGCAGGCGGCAGACACACTGCTTCCGTCGCGAATCATATCGCGGGCGAGCAGCAGACGCTTTGTTGTGATGTATGAACCTATGGTGCAGCCGGTTTCTTCCTTGAAGGTGTGCATCAGGTGATACCCTGTCGCGTATACACAT
>OLIR01000870.1_pt1 | contig 10051 bp, 7 predicted proteins | sample 1609741 | NCBI WGS metagenome assembly OLIR01 (sample SAMEA4350169, study PRJEB24818) | metagenome | biome: human; feature: gut; material: faeces | place: Denmark | collected 2013-09
AAGAGTTGAGTAGCATTATCGTCCACTTTCCAGAGACTCATTAATAATGTGTTGGCTCCCGCTTTTTTGAAACCGCGTTGCAAGCCGAATACTCCGTCACCGGTTATTTCTCCCAGTCCGGTTTGGCAGGCAGAAAGTACTACCAGGTCTAACCCTCGTAAATCTAAACCGGCAAGCTCTTTGGCGGTGAGTATGCCGTCTTCTAATCCTTCCGGCAAAGGATTTCCTTTCAGTGCAATATTTGCTCCTGACAATAGCAGTCCTGATCGAGTCAATGCTTTGTCTTCTACGTAGCGTGATTGGTTATTGTCTCCCATCATCAAGAAATCAAGATCCTTTGTCTGTCTGGCTTCTGTTTCTGTCCAATAGAAACCATGAGTGGCGATATGTAGCATACTGATATTCTTACCTGATAAAGCTTTAAAAGATTCTTCTGTACCTCGTAAATCCATATATAAGGCTGGCTGAAGTCTCGTATTCTCTAGTGCTTGTTTAATTTGTTCAGCTTCTATCTTAGTGGCGGGAAGGTATTTGGCTCCGTCACGCAGGTTTAGGGAATCCGGATAGAAGGTATGTTGAATATTCAAGTCTCGAGGAATATCAGTATATTTTTTGTTTTCGACTACTAAAGCTGTTGTATCAGCATCATATTTAAGACCTCCATAGAGAACAGCTTCTTTAATATGGCTTTTGTCTTTTATCATAACCAATTGTCGCGTAGACGACAACCGATAGAAATTTATTTGTTCCGCTATAAAAGTAGAGTCGCTGCTTGGAAGGTGTTCTATGGCGATGTTATGGAGTTGCCCAGCAGGAGCAAAATAAATATTCTTTCTTTGTTTGGAACGGCAACTTTTTATTCTCAACTTTGCTCATTTAAGAGTCTGTTTAAAAACCAACTGAATAAAAGCTTTTATTACGCCAATGAACCTATTATTAGAGCGATTTTTCCCCTTTTTTAATCCCTACTTCCCTTTTTATTAATACCTTTGGGCGTTGTTTTTAATTCGTTAGACAGATGTCTTCTTTCCGTTAGACAATTGTTGTTCTTTCGTAAGATGGACGTTTAACGAAACAGCAACAACTGTCTAACGAATTAAACTCGGTGCATCAGGACTTGTTCTTGCAGCATTGAATGAATAATATTGCCCAACTGATATTCTAAATTATATGAGTGCTTATTACGATTTATACCAGACCCCCAATCCTTCTCCGGAGGACGGTGAAGAAAAGCTGCTTCACGCCCGTATTCTTCCCAAAGGAACCATTCCTGCCGATAAATTCCGCGAACTGGTTCACAAGGCTACCGGTTTCAGCCCTGCCATTCTCGATGGCACGTTGCAGGCTATAACGGATGAGTTGCACAGCTGGCTGGCAGACGGATGGATAGTTGAAGTGGGCGAATTGGGATTCTTTTCGTTATCATTGAAGTGCGACAAGGCCGTGGCGAATAAAAAGGATATTCGCTCTCCGTCCGTGCATTTTCAGAATGTAAACTTGCGTATCGGCAGTAAATTCCGCAACCGCTTTCAGACGATGGAGCTGGAACGGAAAGCATCTCCCTATATCTCTCATTCCAAATTGACACTGGAGGAGCGGAGAAAAAAACTGTTGCAGCATTTGAATAAGTATGGCTGCATTACGCGTACTGATTATGAACAGCTGACCGGAAAGGCGAAACATCAGGCGGTGGCCGATTTGAACCTATTTCTGGAAGAAGGTATTATTCGCAAATATGGTAGTGGAAAAACAGTGGTATATCTCAAGCCATGACAAGCAAGAGAGTTAGAGGAGTTATCACTTTGCTCCGCTAGGAGTTACAGCCGATACTCTTGTGTATGTATTCACAGAACTATCGGCTTTAACTCCTAAGCCGACTTGCCGGCTGATGACTCCTTCTGACTCCCGATAACTCCTTTAAACGAAAGAGCCGTGCGTATAAAAAGGGAAGAAACTTTTAGTACTGCCGATTTGTTTTTAACTTTGTCAATTGAAAACTAATAAAAACAAGCGTATGAATATGAAGGTTGTATCTATGTGCCTGATATGTGCCGGAGCTTTGTTGACCGGTTGTGGAAACGGCGGTAAAAAGGAAGCGGAAACTTCGGAGAGAAAGGAAAAAGAGGCCGTGGTTGGTAGTGATAAAGACGAACATGGTTGTATTGCTTCTGCCGGATATACGTGGAGCGAGGTGCAGAAAGATTGCATCCGTTTGTGGGAGAAAGGTGTCCGCATGAATGCAGTGGATGATGCCGGGAAGACTTTGTTCTTGGTGTTCAGTCCGGACTCTACGCAAGTGGAGTTGTTTTTCTCGGAGGAAGGTGTTTCGAACGAAATTCTGGACCGTCGAGGTCTGCCTGCCGGTGGATATGCCTGGAATGTGGAAGATGATGATACGAAAAACGTACGTCTGGAAGACGGTGAGTGGACGGTCAGCCAACGGGGGAGGCTCATTTATCAGGAAGATGCGAATGGTAAATAATATAAGAATATGGAAAATTTGAAGGCGTTGACAGAGGCTGTCTGCTGTGTAGCCCGTGAAGCCGGGCATTTTTTGAAGGAAGAGCGGAAAAGTTTCCGTCGGGAGGTGGTGCAGGAAAAACATGCGCACGATTATGTATCTTATGTGGACAAGGCTTCCGAGAAAAAGGTTGTATCTGCCCTTAGGAAATTGCTTCCCGAAGCCGGATTCATTGCCGAAGAAGGGTCTGCTGCCTATAGTGACGAAACGTATTGCTGGGTAGTGGATCCTTTGGATGGGACAACGAACTATATTCACGACAATGCTCCCTATTGTGTAAGTATTGCCTTGCGTGACAAGCAGTCGCTTTTGCTGGGTGTGGTTTATGAACCCTGCCGAGACGAGTGTTTTTATGCTTGGAAAGGAGGAGGAGCCTATGTGAACGGAGAACGGTTGCGTGTTTCGCTTGTCAGTGAACTGAAAGACGCTTTTGTGGTGACAGAGTTACCCTACAATTTCGAGCAGTATGCCCGTACGGGCGAACATTTGATACACGAACTTTACGGTAAGGTTGCAGGCATTCGCATGAATGGTTCGGCGGCGCTTGCCCTCTGCTATGTGGCTGCCGGACGTTTTGACGCTTGGCTGGAAGCTTTTATCGGTAAGTGGGATTTCTCTGCGGCTGCACTCATGGTGTTGGAAGCCGGCGGTAAGGTAACAGACTTTTTGGGAAACGAGAACTTTATAGAAGGGCATCATATCATAGCCACCAACGGGCCGCTGCATCCGTTGTTTTTGCGGTTGGTACGGGAGGCGCTGCCATTCTGATACGGTTCTTATTGCCTTATTACACTTTTTTATGGAAAACACATTTAAAGCCTGGTTCTTGTCCTTTGTCCATCTCTTCTTCCCGCGTCAGTGTGCTGTATGCGGGAGCTCTTTGCAAGAGGGAGAAGAGGGCATTTGCATCAGGTGTAATATGAATATGCCACGGACAAACTATCATCTTCGCGAAGACAACTCCGTGGAGCGTATGTTTTGGGGGAAGATACCTCTGGAACGCGGCACTTCCTTCTTTTATTATCACAAAGGAAGTGATTTCCGCCACATCCTGCATCAACTGAAGTATGGAGGCCGGAAAGATTTGGGAGAAATAATGGGGCGTTTTATGGCAGCGGAGCTGGCGGCTACCGGTTTTTTCCGTGGTATAGACGTAATTATCCCCGTTCCTCTACATCCCCGCAAACAAAAGTTGCGCGGATACAATCAGAGTGAATGTATAGCGCGCGGCGTTTCTGCCGTAACGGGTATTCCTATTGATGTGTCCTCCGTGCTGCGCAGAAGACATACGGAAACGCAGACCCGAAAGTCTGCTTACGAGCGTTGGGAAAATGTAGACGGTATTTTCCTTCTCCGCTATCCGGAACGCTTTGTGGGGAAACATATCCTTATTGTGGATGATGTACTGACCACCGGAGCCACTACAACTGCATGTGCCGATGCGCTTAAAGATGTGGGAGGCGTACATGTTAGTATCCTGACGCTGGCAGTGGCGGGTTCGTGAATCAGAAGCGGAAACGTCCGCCTGCCACGATTGTTCCCGTATATCCTACGCCGAATTCGGTGAAGAAGGCAAACTGATTTCCATATTCGATACCCAGAAAACTGAACTGATAGGCAAATTCCTTTTTGTGATAAGTGTCTCCTCCAAAGCTGTTCCGGAGGAAATAGGCGCCGAGCCCTGCAGAGGAATATAGGGAGAATTGGGGGCGGGTGAACCAATGCCACCGGAAGGTGGGGAGGATATACAGATAGCGCCGGTCATCGTTCTTATTCTCATCCAAAACTTCATAAAGGCTACTGGCCGTCCCTCTATTACCGGTTATTCCTCCGGTTACGCCTAGGCTGATTTTACGGTTGATTCTATAAATATAACTGATATTCAGAGCGCCGTAATAGCTGGTCTTCTCGCGTGTATAGATTCCAAAACTTGCTGTCGGAGCAATAAACTCTTCGGCTATACTATTGGCGTCGGTAATGGGGAGGAAGCCGTAACTGACGGATATTTCATGGTGGCGGAATTTTTCTCGCGTAGAAACAAGAGAGGTTTGTGCTTTACCAGCGGTACATAGGCTGAATCCTATGACTAAAAAGAATAAAAGAGTTTTCATTGTAGTTTGGTGTTTGGATTAAAATATGTTTTTCTAATAAATAAAGACAGGTGCTTTTATGAAACTCCTTACTTTACATTTGGCAAATGTATGTTAAATCTTTGAATATGAAATAGAAATGTTTGTCTTTTGTGTGGGATAATGTGGGAAAACAAAAAAGGTTCGCCTAATTGACGAACCTTTTCGCTCTTCCTCTTGGACTTGAACCAAGGACCCTCTGATTAACAGTCAGATGCTCTAACCGACTGAGCTAAGGAAGAATATGCATTCAAGTTTTTTCGCTCTTCCTCTTGGACTTGAACCAAGGACCCTCTGATTAACAGTCAGATGCTCTAACCGACTGAGCTAAGGAAGAATGTTGTTTTTTCTCAAATGCGCTGCAAAAGTAATAGGATATTTTGAAATATGCAATATCTTTGCAAAAAAAATATCGAAGATGGATAAAATAATTGGGTTGGGCAATGCTTTGGTTGATGCACTGGCAATCATTGAGGATGATAATATTTTGACGGAGATGCAGCTCCCGAAAGGAAGTATGACTCTGATTGATGAAGATAAGTTCTTGAAAATTAGTGAGTATTTCAGCCGGATGGAGACGCATCTGGCTAACGGAGGTTCTGCCGGAAACGCAATTCGGGCAATGGCATGCCTTGGTGCGGGTACGGGATTCATCGGAAAAGTAAGCAATGACTTTTACGGTAACTTTTTCCGGGATAGCCTGCTGGAACGTGGGACAGAGGCGAATTTATTGCTTTCCACTACCCTTCCGTCCGGTGTAGCCTCTACTTTCATTTCTCCTGATGGGGAGCGTACTTTCGGCACTTATTTGGGGGCGGCTTCTACATTGAAGGCGGAAGATCTTTCGCTGGATATGTTCAAAGGATATGCTTATTTGTTTATAGAGGGGTATCTGGTGCAAGACCATGATATGATTCTCCGTGCCATTGAGCTGGCTAAAGAGGCCGGTTTACAAGTATGTTTGGACATGGCGAGCTACAATATAGTAGAAGGAGACCTTGAATTTTTCTCTCTGTTGGTCAACAAATATGTGGATATTGTTTTTGCCAATGAAGAAGAGGCAAAGGCCTTTACAGGTAAGGAACCGGAGGAAGCATTGGACATCATTGCCAAAATGTGTAGCATAGCCATTGTAAAGGTGGGTGCCCGTGGTTCTCTGATTCGTAAAGGTACAGAGATGGTGCAGGTACAAGCGGCTCCGGTAGAGAAAGTGGTGGACACTACAGGAGCGGGCGACTATTTTGCAGCAGGTTTCTTGTATGGACTGACGTGTGGCTATTCGCTGGAGAAATGTGGCAAGATAGGCTCCCTTCTCTCCAAAGATGTGATACAAGTGGTGGGTACGGAGCTTCAGGCAGCACAATGGGAAAAAATCAAGGAAGAAATTTTATTAATTAATTAATGTGCTGATGTGCCAATGTGCTAATTGGCTGCGCAATATTTGTTTCGCTATTACGCTGCAGGTTATTAGCACATTGGCACATTGGCATATTAGCACATTATCATAATTATGAGAAGAATTTTAAAGATACGCTGGATGGTTGCCTTGCTGATTGTAGCGGGAGCCGTTTGTTTTTGGGGGTTTAAGAGTGGTGATAGCCGTAGTTTCCAAATAGCAAAGAATCTGGATATATTCAATTCCATTGTGAAAGAGTTGGATATGTTTTACGTGGATACGATTGATCCGAACAAGACTATCCGTGAAGGCATTGATGCCATGCTCTACTCGCTGGACCCCTACACGGAGTATTATCCGGAAGATGACCAAAGCGAACTGGAGCAGATGCTGAAGAATTCCTATGGTGGTATAGGTTCTGTGATTACTTGGAACCCGAAACTGAAACGTTCCATGATATCTGAGCCATATGAGAATATGCCCGCTGCCGATGTAGGCCTGAAAGCCGGAGATATTTTGATGGAGATTGACGGAAAAGACCTTGCCGGAAAGAATAACCAGGAAGTCAGCGAGATGCTCCGCGGACAAGTGGGTACCAGCTTCAAGCTGAAAGTGCAGCGTCCCGGTACAGAGAAACCGTTGGATTTCGACATTGTGCGCCGTTCCATCCAATTGCCGTTCATACCTTATTATACGGTGCTGGATAATAATATAGGTTATATCAATCTCAGCACCTTCTCGGGGAATCCTTCCAAGGAGTTCAAGCAGGCTTTTCTGGACTTGAAGAAGCGGGGGATGACTTCGTTGGTGATTGACCTGCGGAATAATGGAGGCGGCTTGCTGGATGAGTCCATAGAGATAGCCAATTTCTTTCTGCCTCGCGGAAAAACACTTGTGACGACAAAGGGTAAGATTAAGCAAGCCAGCAATACCTACAAGACGTTGCGTGAACCGTTGGATTTGGAAATTCCTTTGGCTGTTCTGGTCAATGGCGGAACGGCTTCTTCGTCAGAAATCCTTGCAGGCTCTTTGCAGGACCTTGACCGTGCGGTCATTATCGGTAACCGTACTTTCGGTAAGGGATTGGTGCAGACCACCCGTCCGTTGCCATACGGTGGTACCATGAAGCTGACGACTTCCAAATATTATATTCCCAGCGGCCGTTGTGTGCAGGCTATCGACTACAAGCACCGGAATGAGGACGGCAGTGTGGGACGTATTCCGGACAGCCTTACTACCGTGTTCCATACGGCTGCCGGACGTGAAGTGCGTGATGGTGGAGGCGTGACTCCGGACATTGCGGTGAAGCAGGAGAAGCTGCCCAACATTCTGTTCTATCTTGTCAATGACAATCTTATTTTCAATTATGCTACGGACTATTGCTTGAAACATCCTACCATTCCTTCAGCAGAGAAGTTTGAAATTACAGATGCCGATTACGCGGACTTCAAGGCGATGGTGAAAAAGGCGGACTTCAAATACGACCAGCAGACAGAGAAGATGCTGAAGAACCTGAAGGAGATGGCCGAATTTGAGGGCTATCTGACTGATGCTTCGAAAGAGTTTGAAGCGCTGGAGAAAAAATTGTCGCATAATCTGGACCGTGACCTTGACCATTTCTCCAAGGACATCAAGAGCATGATTGCGGTAGAAATCATCAAGCGTTATTATTTCCAGCGTGGAAGCATTATCCAGCAGTTGAAAGATGATGATGATTTGAAAGAGGCTGTAAAGATACTCACTGCTCCGGAAAAATATAAGGAAATGTTGAGTGCTCCGGCAGTGACGTCAATGTCTCTGCAACAAAGAAAGGAGACAGCCCCGGTTTTTCTGAGTACCGCTACGAGAGCAAATGAACATGTTTATGATGAAATAGTATAAGGACACTCTTAAGAGGATTCTTTTATTTGCTCCTTAATTTATACCGGATAGTCTCTGTATAAGCCTTTTATACACGACTATCCGGTTAAGTTGTTTGTAGGGTATTAACTTGTTTTATATTTTTGCAGGTGATAATGAAAATATTGACAAGGTTATGAAACAATTGAATTCTCTGAAAGTATGGCTGTCTGTGGTATTGTTGCTTTGCTTCTCTCTTTCCGGACAAGCCCAGTTCCTGCGCACTTCCTACTTTATGGAAGGAAGTAACCAGCGTATGCAGCTCAATCCGGCCTTGATGCCGGGACGCGGTTATCTGAATATTCCCGTGATAGGTTCGTTGAATGCTACCGTCAACTCCAGTTCCCTGGGGTATAGGGATATTATGGACATTATTGAGAACAGTGATGATAGCGACTATTTCATGAGCAATGACTTTATGAACCGACTGGATGCTACCAATAACTTGAATGTGAATTTGAGTACCGACATTCTGTCTGCCGGGTGGTATAAAGGAAAGAACTTCTGGTCAGTCAATGTGGGGTTGCGTAATGATATCGGTGCCGCCATACCGAAAACCATGTTCCAGTTTATGAATAACATGAGCAGCCGGGAGTTCGGTGACAATATTTCTGACTATTTGGGTATTAACGAAACCATTAATGGACAGAAGCTTGAGATAAATTCCTATGCGGAAGTCGGCCTTGGCTTTGCAAGGAATATCACAGACCGACTGGCTGTAGGTGGTAAGGTGAAGATGCTGCTGGGTATCGGTAACTTAAAGCTGAACATCAACCAGATTCATGTGGAAACTCCTTCTGTCGGCTCTTCAGGAGTGACGAGTAAAGCTTCCATTCAAGTGGATGCAACTTTGGAGAACTCGTCAAAGCTGTTAGAACTTCCCGAGAATGAGAATGGTGATTATATCGATGAAATCGATTTTGGCAGTTTTGGTTTTGCCGGATATGGTGGGGCTATTGATTTGGGAGTATCTTACAAGTTACTGGATAAATTGACACTTTCTGCTTCAGTTCTTGATTTGGGCTTTATCAAATGGTCTAAATCGAATACCAGTATAGCGCGAGCCAATGCAGAGCAGACTTATGATCTTCTTGACCCGGCCTCGCAGCAGGAGTTCATGAATATTGTGAACAGCGGCGAGATTCTTAACTATGACATGTTGAAGCTCAAGACGGAGGAGGCTTCTGAGAAGAGCCGTACCCGTGGATTGACTTCTACAATGGTTCTTGGCGCTGAATATGCCTTATTGAATGATTGGCTGGTAGTGGGTGCCTTGTATACCGGTCGTTTTGCCAAACCGAAAACTTTGAATGAGTTGACTTTCTCTGCCTGCATCCGTCCGACGAATGCTTTCAATGTAGCTGCCAGCTATTCCGTACTTCAAGGAGCCGGTAAAACCTTCGGTCTGGCACTGAAACTGGGTCCTTTCTTTGCGGGAACAGACTATATGTTCTTTGGCAAGAATACGAAGAATGTCAATGCTTACTTGGGGGGTTCTATTCCTTTGGGAAAACAGAAAACGGCTGAAAATTAATAAAGTGAGTTATCAGTTGTCGCGGGTTATCTTTCTATAAAAGAGGATAATCTGCGATTTTGTTTTTACGAAAACGCAAAAAGCTTTATCTTTGCTGGTAAATACCTATAAACAGTACTCATGAGAATTGCAATAACGTTTCTCTTGTCTTTGGTTTTCAGTAGTTTGCTGCAAGCTTCACCCATACCTTTTTCTCCTATAGTGAGGAGCTATTCGGTGTCGGATTATAATGCCGGTATTCAGAATTGGTCTATTGCACAAGATGAAAGAGGGGTGATGTATTTTGGCAATAATAATGGACTGCTGGAATTTGATGGAAGTGCTTGGCGGTTGTATGAATTACCGACAAAAGGAATTGTGCGTGCTATATATATCAGTAAAGATGGAAGAATTTATGTAGGCTCTTACGAAGAATTCGGTTATTTTGTCCGTACTCCTTATAATACCCTTGAATATCATTCGCTAAAAGATGAGGTGAAGGATTTTACTTTTCATAACGATGAAATCTGGAACATTGTTTGCGTTCAAGGAGAAATTGTTTTTCAATCGTTTGGTTCTCTCTTTTTTTATAA
>OLIR01000871.1_pt1 | contig 10043 bp, 8 predicted proteins | sample 1609741 | NCBI WGS metagenome assembly OLIR01 (sample SAMEA4350169, study PRJEB24818) | metagenome | biome: human; feature: gut; material: faeces | place: Denmark | collected 2013-09
GCAATTTCCGGTTTTCTTACGGCGATTCCGGTCGCAATTGTCGAATAAATCAAAAATACGGATACAAGTAAAAGCACAACAATCAGCACCACTGACACACCACCAACCAGTTTATTAACACTCGAAAAGCCTTCTTCGATTTCATCCGCTTCCTTAATCCTTCGGATTCCTTTTATGTTTTTTAAGTATTCTACTAACGTAGACTGTCGTTCCAAATCCTTGCAGTAAATAGCATAAGATGCTGATTCCGCTAACGGATTATCATCCCCAAAGCTTTCTGCCAGTTCCGGTGTCTTAGAAAAGTTTTCCTGTTTAAAGTCTTCCCATGCCTGTGCAGCAGAAATGTATTCTATCCGCTCCACTTCATCTCTTTTCTCAATTTTTTGTCCAATATCAGCAATCTGTTTTTCCGAAAGATTTTCTTCAAAAAATACAGAAATTCCCACTGACTGTTCTGCCGAGTGAAGAATATTCTGGAAATTACTGAGCACAAAATAAAACAAGCCGAAGACAAATAGACAGGCTGCAATCGTTCCCATGGAAGCCAGGGTAAACATACGGTTTTTTCTCAGATTTGCTAGTCCTTGTTTGATGCTGTGAAAAAATAAATTAATCCCCTTCAACCTGATAACCACCTTTCTTTTCATCTCTTACCAAAACGCCATCCTCTAAATTTATAACACGCTTTTGCATGACATCCACAACATCATTATTATGAGTTACAACAACAACTGTTGTACCCATTTTGATTACTTCCTCCAACAACTTCATAATATCCCATGCTGTCTTGGGGTCAAGATTTCCCGTCGGCTCGTCCGCCAGCAAAATGGTCGGCTGGTTAATCAGTGCTCTGGCAATCGCTACACGCTGCTGCTCTCCGCCGGATAATTCGTGCGGATACATCTTCTCTTTCCCTTTTAACCCAACCATCTCTAACATAATTGGAACATTTCTTGCAATATCCCTTTTGGTCATGCCGATGATTTCCTGTGCAAAGGCAACATTTTCAAATACCGTCTTATTCTTTAATAGACGAAAATCCTGAAATACCACACCAATCTTTCTCCGGTATAACGAAACCTGTTTGCGCTTCAAATTTGTCACCTGTCTGCCACCGACAAATATACGGCCTTCGGTCGGATTTAACTCTTTTAAAAGCAATTTAATAAAAGTGGACTTGCCAGATCCACTTTTACCAACTACGAATACAAATTCGCCTTTATGAATGCGAATGGATACATCACTTAGCGCTTCCACACCTGTAGAATACTGCTTACTGATATGATCCATTGCAATAATAGGTATCACCTTTTTCTTTGTTTCCATGATACAAAACCTCTCTCGTCAATTAATACTCAATGGTCTCCAAATAGTTCATATACTTCACAACCATCAACGCAATGCGGAATGTAATCGCATCCTCAAACACACGCAAATCAAGTCCGGTGCTCTTTTGCAATTTATCCAAACGATAAACAAGCGTATTTCGATGGATGTAAAGCTGTCTCGATGTCTCCGAAACATTTAAGTTATTTTCAAAGAACTTGTTAATTGTCGTCAAGGTTTCTTCGTCGAAATTATCCGGTGTGTTGTCATCGAAAATTTCTTTAATAAACATTTTACAAAGTGGCAGCGGAAGCTGGTAAATCAGCCGTCCAATGCCCAGATTACTATACGCCATTACCTTTTTGTCACTGTAAAAGATCTTTCCAACATCCAGTGCCATCTTCGCTTCTTTATAGGATCTTGAAACTTCCTTGATATCCTTGATAATCGTTCCAAACGCCACACGTACACGTGCCATTGCCTCAGTATTTAACATATCTACGATAACCTGTGCGGTTTTCTCCAAATCCTCGTAAGTATCTTTGTCCTTAATTTCTTTTACGATAATGATGTTTTTCTCATCCACTGCCGTGATGAAATCCTTGTTGCCACCGGCAAACATGCTGCGTACAGTCTCTAAGGCACCATTATCTTTTTCCTTACTTGTCTCTACAATATAAACAACTCGGCGTGCGTTCATCTCGATATGAAGTTTCTTCGCACGGTTAAAAATATCAACCAAAAGGAGGTTATCAAGCAAAAGATTCTTAATAAAGTTATCTTTGTCATAACGTTCTTTATAGGCAACTAATAAGTTCTGAATCTGGAATACAACAATCTTTCCAATCATATATACATCCTCGGCCTCTCCCTTTGCCACGACAATGTATTCTAACTGGCTCTCATCATAAACCTTAAAAAACTGGTATCCCAAAATCGCCTGACTGTCTGCCGGCGAATCCGCAAATATCTTAACGGTCGCACAGTAATCTTCACTGTCACCTGCCGTCTCTGCCAATACATTTCCATCGGCATCCACTACACTAAGGTCTATTTTTGTAATTCCTTTTACACCATCAATTGTATTTTGCAAAATCTGGTTTGATATCATTTATGCCCCTCCTTAAATGCTCCTTTTGTACTTTTCGTTCACAACACCTCATTTCTCCCCATTGTACCATTTATTCGGGTTATTGTCAAAAAGTCTTAAGCTTCACAAATTGAAGGGCATCATTTTTCTTATACCATTTTTTGTACTTTTTCAAGGATGCCTTCGGCACATACACATCTCTGAAAATTGGAAGATAACAATAATTTTTATCATTATTCTGTGTCAGTTTCGGTGGATTCTTAGAACGAAAATAAACTTTTGTCGTCGTCACATAACCGGCACGATAAAATTCACCCCATGCTCCCTGTAATGTCTTTACACTTGCCCCGATATCCAATTTCTTCAACTGACGACTGCCACAAAGAGAAGCATCCTCACTAATCAGTTTTACCTTATTTCCTATTTTTACTACATTCTTTTTCGCAACAGCAATTAATAACTTACCACTCTTTTTCTCGTAAATGCACTGTCCCTGTTTGGCAATACTTTTATTTTTCTTGGCAATACTTACCTTTGTTATCTTCTTTCCGGCAATAGCATCTTTGCCAATCATTTTCACCTTCTTGCCAAGATAAACACTTGTTGCTTTTCCTGCTTTGAGTGCATTATCCGCAATCGAAGTAACACTATCAGGAACTGTGATTTTATTTTTCGCCGGCACTGCCCAGATAAGCTTTGTCCCCTTCTTATTTAATAACAGGCCTTTCTGCATTTTAAAGCTTTTATTTTCCTTCGAAAGTGTGACTTTGGAAAGTTTCGGACAGGCGGAAAAGGATGTGTAATTGTCAAAGGAAGCAAGTGATTTTGGCAATTTCACTTCCTTAAGACTCTTACAGCCATAAAATGTTTCTGCACTAATTTTCTGCACACCATCCGGAATTGTAATACTCTTAACTTTACGAAGTCCGCTAAGCGCTGTTGACTCTAATATCGTCAAGTTCTTTGGCAGAACAACGGATTCAACATTTATCGTCTTTTCGCTCCAGCCGTCAACACCATGTGCATACTCAACGGTCACACCGGAAATGTTCTGGTTAAATTCATCTGCATCTTCCAATTTGCGAAGTGCCGTGTCATAACCTACTCTTGTCACAACAGCTCCTTCTACCGTATCCGGAAACTTTAAGGATTTTGTCTTGTTTGTTGTTTCTACAAGATAAATCCATGCATTTTTTCCATCTTCGGATAAATACGCATGATATGTAGCTTCCGAACCTTTATAGGTTACCTCTTTGCCTGTATTCCATCCCGCCAGTGTGCTTTGGCTTTTTGTGTCAGCTGCTTTCACAATAGCAGGCTGTCCGTTATTTGAAAATCCCATATTTAAACCGCCGCCAAGCAATGACATAGACAACAGTAACGCTCCACCCAGTATTCTTTTGTTTCTCATCATAATAAAACCTCCTTTTGTATTGTCTTTATATATAAGACGATTCGAAAGGAGGAAAAGTTGCCAATAAACATTTTATTATATTATTTTTATTACTTATCCGGCAGCGGTTTGATGATTTTTTTGTAAATCCTCATAAGAAATATCGTTGATACCGCAAGGGACATACTCTCCGCAATCGGGAATGACCACCAAGTGGCATGCAAGCCGCCAAAATGAGCCAGAAGATATGCAGCCGGAATCAGTACGACAAGCTGACGCATAACCGAAACCACCATGCTGTAAACAGCCTTTCCCAAAGACTGGAATACCGTACCTGCAATAATGCAGAACCAAGCAATCAAAAAGTGGATTCCAATAATACGAAGTGCCGGAACTCCAATTGTAAGCATCGCTGTCGAAGCCTCAAACAATCCCAGTAATTTGTCCGGAATCAGTTCAAATCCCAAGAAACCAATAAACATCAAACAGAACGATACAACCAGACTCATTTTAATCGTTTTTATCATTCTGTGCTTTTTCTGTGCTCCGTAGTTATAGGCAATAATCGGTGTAATTCCATTATTCAATCCAAACAATGGCATAAAGAAGAAACTCTGCAATTTAAAATAAACACCAAATACTGCTGTTGCCGTCGAAGAAAATCCAATCAAAATCCGATTCATGCAATAAGTCATAACAGAACCAATTGACTGCATAATAATGGATGGAATTCCAATCGCATAAATTGGTCCGATAATTTTAGCACTCGGACGGAACCCTTTGATTTTCAAATCCACCTCATGATTAAATTTCACATTAAATACAGCAGAAAGAATCGCCGCTCCACACTGTCCGATTACGGTTGCCACAGCCGCACCGGTAACGCCCATTGCCGGGGCACCAAGCAGCCCAAAAATACAAATCGGATTTAAAATAATATTGATAACCGCACCGGTAAGCTGGGAGAGCATTGTATACACAGTTTTCCCCGTAGAAGTCAACAGTCGCTCAAAATACATCTGACAAAAAACACCAATGGAAAATATCATGACTGTACTCAAATAGTCAACGCCCATTCCATAAATCGGAGAACTTGTCCCATTTAACTGTCCTACATAAAATGGTTTTACTACCGTAAGACCAAGGATTAAAAATACAACATAGCTGAGGACTGTCAAAAAAGCACCATTCATCGCAACATCATTCGCCTTCTTAAAATCCTTTTCTCCCAACGCCCTTGACAAAAGAGCATTCACACCTACACAGGTACCGCCGCCAACCGCAAAAATTAACGTCTGAAGCGGAAAGGCAAGGGAAACCGCAGACAAAGCATCCTCCGATAACTTCGCCACAAAAATACTATCTACAATATTATAAAGTGCCTGAACCAGCATGGATAACATCATTGGGAGCGACATACTAAATAACAGCCTGCCGACCGGCATGACACCCATTTTATTCTCTTCCGGCACTGCCCTACTCTTACTTTCGTTACTCACTCATATAACCTCCTTTTTTAGTTGTAAAACTCTTACGCCACAAAAAGGGCGTCTCCTTAAGAAGACGCCCAGCAAAAACATGTTATGTGCTAAGACTAGTTTGTAATTGTTTCCTGTGTTTCTTTATCAAACAAGTGAATCTTAGAACCATCCAAAGCAATCTTAATTGTATCACCAGGACGAGCTGTTGTACGAGGGTTTACACGTACAGTAATGTCAAATGTCTCAACTGTGAAGTACAAGAATACTTCTGCCCCAAGCATCTCGTATACTTTAACAGTAGCTTCCAGTGTAGTATCCGGAGAGTTGCTGATGAACATCTCTTCATCTTTAATATCCTCTGGACGAATACCAAAGGTAACTGTCTTATCTTCATATCCATTATCAATCAACTTCTTAGCTTTATTCTCCGGAAGTTTAATGGAGTTAGAACCAAACATCAAACGTACTTCAGAACCGGATACAACTACTTTTGCATCGATGAAGTTCATCTGAGGAGAACCGATAAATCCGGCAACAAACAAGTTGTTTGGTCTCATATACAAATCAAGTGGAGAATCAACCTGCTGCACAACACCATCTTTCATAACAACGATACGAGTACCCAGTGTCAAAGCCTCTGTCTGGTCATGTGTTACGTAGATAATTGTTGTTTCCAGTCTCTGATGCAATTTAGAAATCTCGATACGCATCTGTACACGGAGTTTTGCATCCAAGTTAGAAAGCGGCTCATCCATCAGGAATACTTTAGGATCACGTACGATTGCACGTCCCATAGCAACACGCTGTCTCTGACCACCGGACAAAGCTTTTGGTTTACGATCAAGCAAGTGCTCGATATCAAGGATTTTAGCTGCTTCATGTACAAGGCGGTCAATCTGGTCTTTTGCAACTTTTCTCAGTTTCAAACCAAATGCCATATTGTCATATACGGACATATGTGGATACAAAGCGTAGTTCTGGAATACCATCGCGATATCTCTGTCTTTTGGCTCAACGTCGTTCACCAATTTATCACCAATCCACAACTCACCACTGGAAATCTCTTCCAAGCCGGCAATCATACGAAGTGTAGTAGATTTACCACATCCGGATGGTCCTACGAAAATAATAAACTCTTTGTCTTCAATCTCTAAGTTAAAGTCCTTAACAGCGTGAAAGCCGTTTGGATATACTTTATTGATGTTTTTTAAAGATAAACTTGCCATTTGAAATTCCTCCTAGGATATAATATTGTCACAAACATCTAACTGATACTATACACTATCTTTATCAAAAACACCATATTCAAAATACCTAAATAATTCAAAAATCTTTTGTGTAAATTGCACAGATTCCGTTTAGCATACTAATCACCGGTACTAAATCCCTCCCCCAGCACCTCTCTGGCATCGGCAACAATTACAAATGCCCGCTCATCGGCTTCCTTAACATATTTTACCATAGAAACAGCCTCACGGCGTGAAACAACACACATTAAAATCTGCTTTTCCTTCCCGGAATACATACCGTTTCCCCGCAGTGCCGTTACCCCGCGCTCAAATTGGTGCAGAATAATTTCTGCAATTTCTGCCGACCGGTCGGAAATGATATACATAATTTTTGCATAACGCATTCCGGATGTCACTCCATCCATTACTTTCGAAGTCACAAAAACCGCCACAATGGAATACAGTGCCGTCCGCACACCAAAAACCAGCATACCGGCAACAACAATTATACCATCGACAATTCCTATGATATTTGCCAGCCGCATCATTGGGAACAGCGGATGTAAAAAGGTACTTAACAAATCCGTGCCACCGGTGGAACTTCCTGCAAGAAACACAAGTCCAAGCCCTCCACCATGAAACGCACCACCCAGTATTGCCGCCATCAAATAGTCCTGATGCGTAACGGAGGTAACGGGAATTACCGCTAATGCCAGTGAGAACGTAATCATGGCATACAGCGAACGAAATAAATATTCCCTTGTGTGGAATTTTCTCGCCATAAAAAACAAAGGGACGTTTAAAAGAAATGTCACAGCAAACACCGGAATTCCAAATAATTTTTCAAGTACAATTCCCACACCTGAAAATCCTCCGGTAACCATTGACATCGGCTCATAAATGAGACAGGTTCCCAAAGCCATCAAAAAAGTTCCCATGGTAATCATACCATAGGAACGAAAGATACGCTTCTCTGATATGGACATTTTTGTTACCTCCGAAATTTTTTCTTGGTATTATAATCGTCCATTTTTCTATGAAATATACGCCTTCTTAGCGAATGGGAATACGGCATCACCAAAAACCAGCGGTAAACACCTCCCAGATGTAGTTTTTTCAGCCATTTCGGCACCGGCACATTTTCCCGGAACAAAAGCGGCATCACACTTCCTATCACCACACAAAGTTTGGTATTCACCTTCGCACGGTTATTCTCAAGCCACTCCTCCTGCTCTGTGCTCTCCATCGATAAAAGCACAATATCCGGCAGTTTCATGTTAATGTCATTAATCAGACTCTCCTCTGCAACTTCTCCATCCGCCACATAGATACCGACAATCTGATCTCTGTCAATATATTCGGATAAAAAGCGATATACCATTTTGGCTTCTTTCTCACTTCGCAGCACCAAATAAATTGTCCAGTTATTCTCGTTTGCAAGCGAAAGCAGTTCTAACTCCGCGTGATAATCAACTGCCATACCGCCGGTCTCCAAAACATCAACATGATGTCTTGTCAGTATTGCTTTTTCACCGGGGAGAACAAGGTCTGCATGAGCGAGCGACTCACGCACCAGCTCATTTTTATCATAGGCATCCATATAATCCAGTGAAATAACATGTGCTACATTCACCGTTTCATTCTCCAGAAAATTCTGCATTTCCTGCTTCAGTGTTTCTTTGGTCAGCAAATCCACCTGCATGTCCATGATATTTACTTTAGTCCCCACGTAAACACCTCGCTTTCTGTCAGAATGTTCGGTTTTCGTTACTGTATGTCATCATCCGTACCGAGTACAATCTCGATGGATGCGCCGCTGCTCATATTATCAGCCGTCTGAATCAGTGGGTTTTTGAAATATTTCTTCAATGCATTGGCTTTCTTTTTCTTTGTTGCATAAATAACTGTCTGCGAACGGATGTTACCTGTCGCATTACCAACACCTTTTACTTCATAACCGTCTTCCTGAAGTATTTTCTGATATTTTGCAGCAAGTCCGGTTATCTTACTTCCATTATAAATCCACACCGTTCCTTTATTTTCCGTGGAAGATGTACTGCTCGTGCTGTTTTGTGCACTCTGGTAAGCTTTTTTCTCCCAGATCTTCTCAATCATCTTGGCAGTTTTTGTTTTATCTAACTTAAATTTCTTATTAAACGTCTGCCCTTTTGCACAATATGTGTGAATATATTCGCGATTGACCTGGTTTAATTCTTTGCTGTAATGCTGCTTCTGACTCAATGTCACATCACTAATCAAAGAATCCCATTTGGATTCAATCAAATCATTCATATCACTTTCATCGCTGCACTTCGCTGCCTCATCCAAAAGCTGTTTTGTCGGGCAGAGTTTTTTCTTTTTGCCATTCTCCCATTCAAAACATTTGTTAAATTCATCCGACGTCATCGCGGTAAAATAACCGATATCTGCTTTTAATTCCTCCTGCAAAATAAGAATACCATACTCATATTTGACATCTCCTTCAAAATAAGAAGAAATTTCTGACATCGTAATCACCTGTGGCAGTTTGGAACTTTTCTTTAATAAATCATTATAGGTCTTTGCCGAAATCGTAATCTGCGTACTGGCAGGGATCGTCACGTATGTCATGTTCTTCGTTCCGGCATCAAACAATTCAAGCACCATTGCATCGATTTTTCCGCTCCTCTTGTCATAGCTGTAAATTAAGTTGCTGGATTCCATGCTGCCGGGATTTACATCAATCACATGCTCGTACTGCGTACTTCTCTCCACTCGCTGCGTCTGTTTCAAAAACAGCATTGTAAGATAATAACTGAGTACACCTACGCCTAACAGTAATACAATAACACCAATTGTCTTAAAAAAATTAATAAGTATAATTTGTGCAATACTTCGATTTTTCATACTATTCCTCCCGCAAAAATTGCGTGCCATGTGCACATAAGTATTAGTATTATATCAGATGATGGGGAGAAATTCAATCATTGGTTGGTGTTTTTTCAGTTTCTAGTAATTCAGTAAGAAGGATTCGCGTCTCGTGGGCGCTCCCGCTTAGACAAATACGCAGAAGTATCGGCATGCAAAATACGCAATGCCTGATACTTGCGTATTTGTAGCCACTCGCTGCGAATTCTTCTTGCTGAATTATTAGAATCCTGAGAAAGCAAAACCCAACCGCTTATCCCCCTCCCCTAACTAACCAAAATCAAGATGTACAATCTGGTACATTTTTAGGTTTTAACAGAGAATTAGAAAAAATGTGAGTGGAATGCATTACAAACACACGGGTATCAGGCAACGCGTAGTCTGCGTGCCGATACCCCTGTGCGTTTGTCTTAGCGGGAGCGATGCATGACACGCACATTTTTTCTAATTCTCTGCAAAAAACAAAAAATATACCAGATTACTTGCACTGCACCCTCTTATGCTCTAAAATAAGAAAAAAAAAGCGAGGCATGAAAATGAAAAAAACAGCGGTCATCACCGGAGCATCCGGAGGAATCGGCGGAGCAGCCGCCATCCAGTTAGCAAAAGAAGGGTAT
>OLIR01000881.1_pt1 | contig 9929 bp, 15 predicted proteins | sample 1609741 | NCBI WGS metagenome assembly OLIR01 (sample SAMEA4350169, study PRJEB24818) | metagenome | biome: human; feature: gut; material: faeces | place: Denmark | collected 2013-09
AAGGACATGACATCAGAAGAAAAAGCCGTTGTAAATGAATTTGAGGGTGAATCAGGATACAATAAAGTTATTTCTAATAGTAAATATTATTTATTTGACGGAAACAATTTGAATCTATTGGAAGATGATAAGACAGTATAGGCATTCTCTGCTTTAGGCGGCAAGAAAAACTGCGGTGAGTACGGCAAAAACTGGCAGGATAAAAGAAAAATTGTCAGGGGTCCGTTACCCCTGTAGTGCCGGGGTGATCCGGCAAAAGATTTGAGAGCTACACAAAACGGCGTCATGCACTACTTGCCACATTTGGCAAGCATCACGGAGATAATAAAAAGTAACTATATGACAATAACAATATCTACAAAATAATATAGATACTGTGCAAAAGGAATGGAGGTAAAACATGAATGTATATGAAGAACATATGCGGAACTTTTTGAAGGTGCGTGAATTTTTGCGTGCATCTGGTGAAAATTCCGCGTTTGCAATGGCATTTCATAAGCCGGTTAAGTGGTATGGTGAACATTCACAGATGGAGGCTGTGAAACTATTGAGAGAAGAAAGCGAGGGTGAACGATGATTTTACAGACGGTATCTATCAACGCAGCACCACGAGAGCTGCATATAAAGCTTTTTAAGGTTCACGGCGAGGAGTGGGAAAAGCTGGTGCAAGAAATTGCAAGCCTTGACGCTGCGGCTCTTATGTCATGGGTGCAAGTATTTGAGGCGGTAAAGGCTCCTGGTGTGGTGGCACATTGGGAAGTGCAACACGAGATTGACGGCAAGGTATACACAGAGCAGCGCATATTGCACGCATCCGTCAAGAATCCGGGTTGCATTCAATTTTCTACGGCTCATATCTACCCAGGCGAGTATATCCCGGTGATGGATTCACAGTTTAAAAATGCAGTTGATTTTTTCCGGTATGAAGCGCCGCTGTCGGCAGTTGCTATTATTGAAAAGGTTGCGTGACGCGGAAAGAGGTGATAAAATGAAGGTGATCTGGGAACCAGACCTGCAGATTGAAAAGATGTGCAGTAGTGCAGAGCGCGCAATTCTCTGCCAGAAATCAAGAGGATTCAAGGCAACGATTGAAAAAGAAGAAAAGCATGAAAAAATGCTTGATGCAGTAGCAAAGGGCATTGGTGACTTGCTACTCGGTGTGCTGATCTTCGGTGGCATGACGGCTGCACTGTATTTTGGAAGTATTTGATAGGATGATACAAATAAATAAGGAATAAAAAAGTGGCAAGCATAACACGGCTTGAAAAAGCCAAAAACTTTTTGTATAATATCTAAAAACACGCATATGTACTGCTTTCTTGTAATAGTGCATATTAACGAAAAGGAGTTAGCAATGGCAAAGAGAAAGAAGAAAGTTGAGAATAAACGAATCCTGGCACTAGAACTGTACAAAGGATTCTTAAAGGCTGAACCTGATTTGGCTGATCAAGTAAAAGCTGCGATTGAGGATTTTAAAGCTCAAGGTGCGAAATGGGACGAAAATATTGTGTACTGCCCTAATGATAAAATACTGTTGGAAATTCAAAAAGCACGCATAGGGGAGCCAGATGCGAAGTATTTCAAAAGGCTTAGAAATGCCACTGCAGGATTGATTTCAGCGGTGGCAACATGGGATTTATCAAAAGTAATTTATCGCTTTGATGAAGATTTTTATAGTGAATTAAAAGAAACAGAAGGAATAGAAAAAGATCCGGTAAACATGTTACTTCATTTACCATATAAATGTTTATGTCTTCAAGTTGGTGACGAATCAAGGCTTGTATATTTGAATTATGATTTTGAATTTAAATTATATGAATTAAGGATTGAAAGGCTTTTCTTTAATGACGATGAAAACAGAATTGAATCAAGGAGCTATTTTTTAACTTTATCGTCTGATAAATTACAAAAATGCATAGATCATACAATTTCCTCTGGAATTGATAATTATAAAAGAATGGGGCTGCCGGAGTTTTCGGAGAAATTTGAAGAAACATATAGAAAAGAACGCGAAATATTTCAAAGTACAATACAAATGATTCTGTTTATACTGTCGCAGAATGTAGATATTGTCGAGAATGAAGAAAACAAGAAAGCAAGAAAGAAATATACCCGTTCTGGTGCAAAAGAGATTCCTAAAGTATTGGATGCAGGATACCGTGTGGGAGCTGAAATAAGGAGCGTTAGGGAAATCAATGTATACAAGAACAAGGCAGAAGCAAATGAACAAAACCTTGATATACTGCCCTCTGCCGCAGGAAGCAAAAAGACTCCACATGTACGCCGTGCACACTGGCATCATTTCTGGATAGGGAGTGAAAAGGCAGGAAACAGAAAGCTTGTGATCAGATGGTTGCCACCTATAGCAATAGGAAGCAGGCTGGAAGATCTAGCACCGGTTGTGCACGATATCAGAGCATAGTCAATAAAAAGAAAGGAACAGTTGAAAAACTGGAAGGAAAAACAAGAATGAATGAAGAAAAAATGAAACGAGTAATGGAGGCAGTAACGCAGCGTAAGCCACTTACCAAAAATGATTGGCCAAGGGGGCGTGAAGAGTGGGGATGGCTACTGGATAAAACATGCGATTTGTACAGCAATTATATGTCTTCGGAAAATGAGACTCTCAAAAAGGCCGTAAAAATTGTAGCTGAAGAGTTTTTTGATTTTGTTGATAAAGTTTATCCAGGAGATGAAGAATCTATTCCAGACAAAGATTTTTTTGATTCTGTCGATAAAATCTATTTAGAAGATGAGGAACTTATTCCTGATTTTTTAAAAGAATTAGATAAAAAATTTGCTAACGATGATGAAGATAAAAAAACGAAAAAAGAAAGAGATATGGAACGTACAATGAACTTGATGATGACGATAGTGGAATTTACGTGTCATTGTGAGGAAGAATACTTAGCGCAAATGCCTGCCGAAGAGTTAAAAGCATGGAAAACATTAGCAAGAATAGATAAGCATTATAGAATCCAAATATGCCTCGGCTATAAATTTGGAAAAATAGCAGATGGGTTTGTGATTGACGACACAGTTGATAACTTGATACAAAACCATAAAGATGCAGAAAAGGCACGGAAATACGAAATTGCGTATCCGTTTAACTGGTATATGCAAAAATAAAAGATATAATATTAAGGTATAGCCAAAAAGTAGGGATAGAGTCAAATCTATCCCTATTATTTTACAGTTTTTGACAGTATTTTACATTACTTTACATTATTCTACATTATTTTACTGTAAAATAATGTTAAAATTTATCGGCTTTTCTTGCGGCGCTGCTTCTGTCTCTGTTGTTCGTATTCAGTTCTTATGACTGTGATATTTCCGACAGTTTCCTCTGTTCTGATGCGCTTCAAACTGCCAACATAGGTTGTTATGCTAATTTCGCGTTTCTTTCCACTCCTACCGCCCATATCATCCCCTCAACTTTCTTGTAAGTTGCTGTCCGAATGATTATCGATCTGAGATTTTTATGTGTGTGACCACATCAATAGGACGACCGATGACTAAAATTTCTGTAGGATGGAGTCGGGAACACATTTCTTTGAAGCCCTGTCGATAACACTCCTTGCCTTGATCGGTAAAGCAGCCGTTTGTGCTGATTGCCAACGTACTCTCTTCTGGCAACCCTTCAAAGCAAAAATCAAACGTCTCTGCATTTCCCCAACCTACAGTTGGGATGACGTTACAACCATTCATAAAAAGCCACCATGCCAGGGCACGACTTCTGTACACTTGATGCAGCTGCACGACCTTCGGCATAGAGTCGTAGAACGAGAAGTCAGGAGCACAGATGTATTTGAAATTTTCAAGCATTGGAATGTACTTTTGCGGTTGATTCCATAATGGCTCGAACCGCGCATCATCAATAAAAAAGTGGCAAAGTGACTTCTTCGGATTTTTTTCTTTCGCCGCCTCACAAAATGATACTGCATTAAGCCCACTCAGAGCAGCATGTATTGGAAGCAGTTTTGGAAACCCCAGTGGAGTAAGTTCAGATTGATAAAGATATCGCTCACGGAGAACGTCTTTTTGTGTATGAATCTTCGTGTACATTTGCCTTCCTTTCTGACATATTGCCTAAAGCCACGCACGTATTGCGGTCTTTATTTTATGCACAGTGCCTAATTGTATTGCTTCCTAAAAGTTGATATATAAGTTCGTCTGCAACAGCTACTATACTCCTACCAAAAAGACTTATAAAGTCTGCGACAATTTCCTCAGTTTCGATTGGGATAGAATATCCATATTCCATTGCATGAACGTGTGTCAGCTCATGGCATAGCACTTTATCAATCATCTGGCTTGACAGATCATTACACATAAAGACGGTCTTTAAATTGTTGTCGGTTACACCGAGAGTATATGTTCCGTCACTGCGCTGCAACTGCGGATCGCCAGGATTGACAAAGCAAACTTGCCAAGTGTTGTTATTTATTGTAAAAAACATTTAATACCCCCATTATAGCACATTTATAGCAAGTGTGCAATTGAAATAAAACCGGGAGCATTTGCTCCCGGCTGTACCATTGATTATATACGCTGCACCCAGTTTGTCATTTTGGTTTTCATCATAGTTTTTTCGGAAGCTGAAAGCCCTGGCATGATCTCTTTAAGATCTTCGTCAATGACGGCCAGCAAGGACTCAAGCCCTCGCATGTTTGCGTCATTATCTTCTTTGGTGTTAGCTTTGTGCAGGTCCTTAGTCTCACTGTATGACCTTCTAGCACGGTCATATCGGCTTTCTGACTTCATTCCCATATCTTCTACGCTTCTACCATCTGACGGCATTTGGGAGCCTCTACGTGGGTCAGAGTAGTACATACGCCCAAAGCGGAGTCTATCAAGATCACGCATACGCTCTTCTTCTGGCATATCAGCCCATTCATAATACATTTCTGGTGTCATGTGCCAATAAGGTGGTTCGTCATAACCGCGTCTGCCTGTGGTTCTTGTCCCTCTACCCTTTGGGGCAAATCTGCCGTTAGCATATCTGTAGCGGTCGTAATAGCGGCGTGACGGGTAATCACCGTATTGCTCAACCATTTCCATGATTTCGTCATCGTTTTCCAGTCTATCCATTGCCTCAACGATGCGATAATCTTTATCAAAGCAAGCAATGTTTTTAACAATTTCGGTCCAATCTTTTAAATCATCAAGATTCTGGCCTTCGAAATTGTCAATTCCGATAGCTTTAGCTTTTTCCTTGACGCACTCTAAAATTTCTTTAGCCCATTTATGCATAGTCTACCTCCAATCAAGCAACCCTATTTACTATAAGGTTTGCGTTAGCAACTTCAATAGCGGCGCCACTTGTATTCTCAACTGCAATATTTACGCAGCAGCCACGCGGAACATTGATGAAAATGCCCGAAGATACATTATTGAATTGAGACACTGCAGCTGGTGTTGAAATCATTTCGGAAGCAAGCACTGGCTCACCACCGATAGCAATTGCTAATGATATAGGAGCCACAGTTCCCCCAGCCGGAAGAGCTATATTCGCAGAAAAGTCTACAAAAAAACGTGCCTGACACTGATTCGTAAGACCTCTAAGAGTAATGATTCCACTGCCTTCACGGTGCTGTATGCAGTTTGAACCCTTAATAGATGTGTTTGTAAAAGTTACATTTTCATTTGCCGCAACTTCCTGCGTTGCGACTGCAACATATTCTGCCATTTGATACCTCCTTAAAATAAGGGACAGGCTCTATTTCGAGTCTGCCCCTTTGCTGATAGTAATACTGCGTTAGTTAGCAGACATAACCGTTTTGGTTAAGATACCGATATTTAATTTTGTCAGCAGTTGCAACCACTATTGCATCCGTAATACACGTTTGGGTTAGGAACTTGATATGACGGAATCGGTGCTGGATTAACTGCGTTGATGATCTGCTGTGTCTGAGATGCCATTGCTGTGGTAAGCAGTGCACTCTGGCGATCCTGTGAAGCAGCTCTGCGAAGATCATTGTTCTCAGCCTGTAAGGCAGCAATCTTGTCCTGGCAAAGGTAGTCAAGCAGCGCACGGGTATTTGCATTGGCATTGTCAATGATATCACGTGTATTGGTTGCTGCATTATAGTTTAACTGGCAGAAGCCTTTATCAATGGACTGCTGAATTGCATTTGCTTGTGTAGCCATGTTATAATTGGTGTTAGAGATTGCTTCTTTGTTGTCACAACAGCATTGTGCTAACTGTGCCTGCAGAGCATTTGTATTTTGCATATTAGCTACGGTATCAGCGTTGATAGCCTGCTGAATGCCATATCCAGTCTGCATGATGTTTGTGTTGATTCCGTTGAATCCAGTTAACATGCTATTGTTGGCCGCGTAGAATCCGTCACAAAGACCATTGGTAATTCCGTCTAGTTTTCCGACAATTGCTTGGTTATCAAAGCCGCGCTGAATTGCACTATCTGTGTAGGCTGCTGCGGTAGAACCCATTCCGCCACCGTTGTTGCCCCAGCCACCGAAGCCATTACCCCAGCCGAAAATGGCGAAGATCAAAACGATCCAAATAAGCCCCCAGCCGTCGTTGCCCCAGCCGCCGTTGTTATTGCCGTTACCATCAATGCTAGCCACTAATGGTACACTACAGTTTCCTGAGTTAAACATACTATTTACCTCCGTAATAATTTTTTATATACATAATCTTGCAAGAATTAGTATCATTTTTAATATTTTTGTGTTATAATATCTTTGTGCAGATAGGGAATCGCGACCCGAAAATCACAATGCCTAGTGACTTCTGCACGTTTATTGGTAGGCGATTAAAAACACGAAAGGCAAGGTGTTGTTTTTATGCTCAAGTATCACATTTCCGATTATAAAGGGAAAAAATATGGCCATCTTACTGTAATTTCACAATCAAAAAATTCAGATATCCCAAATGGGTTTGATTTCAAGTGTGATTGTGGAAGAATTATATTTATTTAATCCTTTTTGTATTCTACGTTCTGGATTATATCCGCAGTTTGCTATAAAGTAAAGCAATTCATCACATTCTTTACGCTCTATTAACTCTTGTGGCCACATATCTGAAAAGTAATAGCCTGCAAATAAATTGCCATTAAAATTATCGTCTGAAACATGATCAGACTTTGCAAGCTTTACATAAATGATTTCTCCGATTACACTATCAAAATGAAGCGGTTCATCTTTTGGAAGCCTTTTGAAAATGTTGTATAGCTTTCTATATCCCTTTTTAAAGAGAATATCCAAAGAAATCTGTGCTTGTTCATCTTCTGTGTAACTATATTCGACGATTCCGAGTGCTTTTTTATAAGCTTCTTCTGTTTGCAGAGACAGTTCGTCCGAAAACAAAGCGTTGTAATATTCACTCTGTTTTGCAGCGCTATAATAATTCACAGCATTCTTGCTGTATTCCTTTTCTAAATCCGACCGTATATGACGTGCAAATGCTATAGCGCAAGCGTAAAACGGTATCAAGTTTACTTGTTCCATAAAATACCTTCTTCCTTTAATAATTCTTTAACTTATTAAACCTTTTTTTAATGTCAAATAATGTAAAGAATTATAATTCATGTGTCCGCATGTATTCCTCGATGGCAAAACAGGCAAATCCTGCTAAGGTACGACCTGACTTACGGGCAGCTTCTGAAAAGGCTGTCTTTTGCGATTCAGTGCACGATACGCTAAATTGAATCTTGCGCTCAGCTGCAGGGACTTCTCTACGTCCTACATACCCACCATTAGGGCCCATCTTCGGAGTCGGATTATATCCGGGTGTATACGTTCTGTTTGGATCAACTGGAACAGAGACGAATACGGATTTTTTTTCTGGCTGGATATCTGGAATTTCAGCTTCGCTAGTGTCTGTAAAATCAATGCCGGCTGTCACATCAAAAGAAGTAGTAGTGGCGTTATCTTTCTTTCTCATCTATAATCACTCCTTAATTAGTTCTTTTGCAAACTGCGCATAGTCAATGGCAGCGTTACAATTTGAATCAAAACGCATGAGTGTTGTTCTTGTTGCCTGTGCCTTTTGTACGGCAATGCTTTCGCGAATAGTTGTGCAGAAAACCTTTGTATTGAGCTGCTTGGCAATTTCTTCCAAGGAAGCCTTAACTTCCTGTGCAAGAAGCTGGCGACTCTTATATTTCACCAACAAGAGTCCTGCGACCTCTAGGTTGGGATTATTTCTTTTCTTCACACCTGTGATGGTTCTATTCAATTCTGACAGACCTTGAATGGCATAACGGTCTGCGGTGACAGGAATGATAACCTTGTCAGAAGCAATTAAACAGTTTTTAAGCAATTTGTTGTCAGCCGGAGCTGTATCAATAATAACATAGTCATAACCAGTTAATTCAGAAAGAGCATCCTTCAATCTAAAATATTCGTTCCCATCGCTTGGGAATCTTTGATCTGCTGTTTTTAACTCTGGATCGGATGCAACTATATCACCGATTTCTGTTTTTTGAATGGCTTCCGCAATTGGAAGCGGATCTTCGATGTCTAAAATAACATCGTAGAGAGTTGCCGTATCTTTGGACACTGCTCTATAAGTGTCCGTGCTGTTACCCTGCGGATCAGCGTCAACCAGTAAGACCTTCTTGCCTTGTGACATTAAAATTGATGCAAGTGTAGTGGCTGTTGTGGTCTTTGCAATTCCACCTTTTTGGTTTGCAATACATATTACTTTCATAGTAAAGCCTCCTTTGTGATTACATTATTTTACAATTCTTAACCTAATTTGACATTTCTTTACAGTAAAATAATGTTTTTTCCTTTCTCGGTTATAGAATACCTTGTTAGAACTAAAAAGTCAATAGTTAGAACTAAAAAGTTATAAGAAATATCTTTAAGGTTATACGAAAACATTTTTTACAGTAAAATAATGTTAAAAAATGTTGTAAAAATCCCCTAGCATTATAAATACCAGGGGACTATTTACAGTTGGTTGATTTTTGATTTTATATCGGCAATCCTGCGGTCAACCGTCCTGGTTGACACAGATAACCGGGTTGCTATTTCGCTAATAGATTTGCCTTTAGACAACATATCAAATGTTATCGCTTCATCCTCCGTGAAATTACTTCTAAGTTTGTAATCATCAAGCTTAGATTGAGTAAGTCTGTGTAATTTCACGGATCACATCACGACTCCTTAATTGTTAGTTCCTTGGAATCAGTTCTTTTGAGAATGATAAGCTGCCTATCCATATCCGGTATCTTCCAATTATCAACAGATTCAGAGTCATCTACGATGATAGGAAGGGTAGTAGCGTATTTCTTTTGAAAAGCCTTACAAACGTCTGTCTCGATTAAGCTTTTAGCCCCATGATTAAGGTTTCTGGCGTATGGCTCACCATTTACACAGAAATCACACGTTTCTTCCAGATCGCCATTAACAAGCTGTCTGAAAAATCTTACTTGGCAATACTCTAAATACTCGTTTACTTTGCTTTCCAGAAGTTCATGCTTGCGGATATTGAAGCGTTTGAGCAAGTCGAGTTGTGCCTGCGTATCTGCAATTAGCTGCTCATTCTTTCGACGCTCAACGTTAAGCTCTGCAACCCTTGCGTCAATCTTGGTATTGATTTCGGTTTTTGCAAGCTCTGCTTTTAAACTAGACAGCTGGTGCTGAAGGCTGTTTTCCTCTGCTTTGAGCTGTGCAAACGTTGCATTTACAGTATTTGCTTCTAACTGGCTTTCAAGTTTTTCTATTTCTACTGATCTGGTTTTTGCTGCCTCATCTGGCTCTGTTGGAGGTGCAGTGGATATAGCTTTTTTCTGTGCAATTAAGTATTCAACAGTTCTGGATTTTTCACCTGACTCCTCTCGAAGGGAAGAAAGTTCTGCATCTGCAGCATTGAACTTTTTACGCAAAGCATCAATAGCTTCTTTACATTTCATTCCATCGTCTGTGATTTCCTGCAATTTTTCTTTCTTTGATTC
>OLIR01000886.1_pt1 | contig 9888 bp, 5 predicted proteins | sample 1609741 | NCBI WGS metagenome assembly OLIR01 (sample SAMEA4350169, study PRJEB24818) | metagenome | biome: human; feature: gut; material: faeces | place: Denmark | collected 2013-09
GATTTGCATAAGAGCCAGGCAGGACCCCCGCGTGGGCGCCACCGTCACCCTCGCCGACCGGCCCACCGCCGAGGCGCCGCCCGGCTACCGTCAGGTCAAGCCCATGGTCTTCTGCGGCATCTACCCCGCCGATGGTGCCAAGTACCCCGACCTGAAGGACGCACTGGAAAAATTACAGCTCAATGACGCCTCCCTGACCTTTGAACTGGAGACCAGTGCTGCGCTGGGCTTCGGCTTCCGCTGCGGCTTCCTCGGTCTGCTCCACATGGAGATCATCACCGAGCGGCTGGAGCGGGAGTTCGACCTCGACCTCATCACCACCACCCCCAGCGTCCGCTACCGCCTGACCCTGACCGACGGCACCGTGGAGATGATCGACAACCCCTCCAACTACCCGGACCCCTCCAACATCGTCAAGCAGGAGGAGCCGTTCGTGGACGTCCACCTCTACACCCCCAACGAATATGTGGGCAGCCTGATGGACCTGTGCCAGAACAAGCGCGGCGTCCTCATCGACATGAAGTATCTGGACGACGTCCGCGTGGACCTGCACTACGCCCTGCCGCTGGGCGAGATCGTCTACGACTTCTTCGACGCCATCAAGAGCCGGAGCCGCGGCTACGCCAGCTACGATTACGAGTTCAAGGAGTACCGCGAGAGCGATCTGGTCAAGCTGGACTTCCTGCTCAACGGCGACCCCGTGGATGCCCTGTCCATGATCGTCTTCCGGGACAACGCCTACGCCAAGGGACGCCGCATCTGCGAGAAGCTGCGGGACAACATCCCCCGCAACCTCTTCGAGATCCCCGTTCAGGCTGCCATCGGCGGCAAGATCATCGCCCGCGAGACGGTCAAGGCCATGCGCAAGGACGTGCTGGCCAAGTGCTACGGCGGCGACATCTCCCGCAAAAAGAAGCTGCTGGAAAAGCAGAAGGAAGGCAAGAAGAAGATGCGCCAGCTCGGCTCTGTCTCCCTGCCCAGCGAGGCTTTCACCGCAGTCCTCAAGCTCGACAGCGACGACGATTGATTCACACACCCTTCCCCTCCCATCCGGAGGGGATTTTTTTGACGGCTTGGCTAAGATTCTTATCCACGAGTATTGACCTTTGCATCAAAATTGTGTAAAATATACATATCATTGAAACAAATTGTCATTTTTTGTCACTTGTAGTCAAATATTTCCACTTTGTATTCCTAGAATTATACATGAAACAAGAAAGAGTTGATGCAACTATGCGGATCGCTATGGTAGGGCACAAGCGGGTGCCCTCACGGGAAGGAGGGATCGAGGTCGTTGTAGAGGAGCTTGCCGCGCGGATGGTGATGCACGGCCACAGCGTCACCTGCTACAACCGCACCGGCCATCACGTCAGCGGAAAAGAATACGACATCGAGCACCTCGACGAATACCGTGGCATCCGGCTCAAGCGGGTGCCCACCATCGACCGCAAGGGCCTTGCGGCGGTAGACTGTTCCAGCGCCGTGACCTTGGAGTTGTTGGTGGCGATGCTCTTCTGGGCCTCCACCGCCGAGCTGAGCAGCTCGTTGGCCTGCAGGGCCAGATCGTCGATGCCGATCTTGGTGCGGGACATATAGAACGCACCGTCGTTGTCATAGGTGGGGATGAGCACCGAGGAGACCATCTTGTTGTTGTAGTTGTCCAGAATGGTCATGTAGATCGCGCTCTTCTGGGAGTCGCTCATCTCGTCCCACCGCAGGGTGCGGTTCAGCTCGTTGAGGTCGTCGATGCAGCGGAAATTGTTCTTGGCCACGCCTTTTTCCCAGATGTAGCTCTGGTATTCCCGGAGGGTATAGCCCTGCAGGTTCTGTACCTGTTTCTTGATGGCACTGTAGCTCTGGCCGCTGGCGGAGAGATAGGAGCCGTCCTGATCGTTGCGCACCGTGAGGTAGTTGTTGACCCGGTCGATCATCATGCTGAAGTAGGAGCCGATCTCCTCGTAGTCCATGTCGCTGTAGTCATCGTCGATGTCCAGCGAGGTGGCGTTGACCCGGTAATCTGCGGTGAACCGCTTGAGGTATACCCGGCATATCTCGTCGAGGAAGTCCTGCACCGTGATCTTCCCCCAGAGCGTCCACGGCAGCTTGACCGAAAGATAATAGGACGAGCTGATGTAATAATCGTCCTCCTTGGTCACGATCCGGCTGGTGGTGGGGCTGATGGAGATGCAGTCCGCGAGGTCGGCGGTCGTCAGGTCGTCCTGCAGGCCGGTGGCCTGTAAGATGGCCTCGAGATACTCCTGCGTCAGGAACTCCGACTCGCTGAAGCGTGCGCCGTTGGGCGTCTTGCCGGTGACACTCTCCTCGTAGTTCAGGGACATGGTGGTGCTGGCCCCAAAGCTCTTGACGGTGGTAAGTACAAACATGAACCCCAGCGTGCACACCACGCCCACGGCAAAGAGCCAGCGCACCTTCTGCACGAAGACCTCGAACAGAAGGCGGAAGGAGAGGAGGCTGTTGAGGAAGTCGTGAACGGACGAAAAGGCCGGTCTCCTCTTCAGGCGGTGCTTCCAATGTCTGCGGAAGCGTCCCCGCTTTTCCCGGGGGGCTTCTGTCTCCTCGGCTTCGCTGTCTTCCTCCGGCTCGTCGCCCTCTTCGACGATGTTCAGCTCTGCCCAAGCGGCGCTCTCCTGCTCAGACGGACGCGCCGACCCAGAGCCGCGCCCCCGTCTCTCTTCCGGGCCGACTTTTCCCTCATGCTTCGGTTTTCTTCCCGTAGATCTCATTCGCAGTTTTCCTTTTCACTCTCTTTATGGTCACGCCCTGCTGACAGGTGCGCATAATTCAACTATTATATAATACCGCAATTCGTTCTTAATTACAACTACTCCGGAATTTTTCACATCCGTTCTGCCGCATTTCAGGGCATTTGCGGGGCCGCCGACTGTCTTATCGCTGAGCTTCATGACGCCGTCGATCAGGACATCGCCGCCGCAGTTGGAGAAGAAGGTGCCGAGAACGAGGAAGCAGCCGTCGGGAGCGCCGGGCAGCGGCAGCAGACTCCCGAAAAAGAGTCCTGAAGCGCGCAAAAAGCACCGGCTTTCTCACGAAAACCGGTGCTTTTTCTCATGGTTCTATTCTACGCCCGCGCAGGCAGAGGAAGAGCGCCTCAGCTGCGGTACTCGGCGGGCAGCTGGTCCATGCTCTGCCACTTGGCTATGGCCTCGTCCAGCTTCATGCCCTTGGCCACCGCGTCGCGGCGGCAGGCGTTGACGGCCTGGATCTCCTTCATCTTCTCGCCGGTCAGGGTGTAGCCCTTCATGGCGATGAGGGTGGCGGCCCAAGCCACCATCGGGATGATGCAGAACAGCACGATGACCACCCAGTTCATGCCGGGGGTGTAGGGGTCGTACTGGGTGGGCAGGCTCTCGAGGCCGATGAAGCTCACCGCGATGCCCACGACGGTAGCGGACAGGCTGGACACCAGCTTGTCCACGAGGCTGAACAGGGTGCCCATGATGCCGGGGATGTAGTTGCCGCTGCGGTAGGTCTCATAGTCCGAGCAGTCGGCGACCATCGGGATGGGCATATCGGCGGTGGCGTAGTATGCGCCGTAGCCGATGCCGAAGAAGGCGATGAAGAGGATGGTGTACAGGTTGATGGACAGGCCGTTCTCTCCCATGATGGACAGGGTGAAGGCGTCGCTGCGGCCCCAGAGCAGCAGCAGGACCAGCACGCCGATGTAGCAGATAAATGCCACGCTGACGTACTTCATCAGGCTGGCCTTCTGGCCCTCCTTCTGGCTGGTGCGGACGGTGAGCAGGAAGAAGGGCACGCTGAACACATAGCCCAGCACCATCATGGGCAGGTACAGGCCGTCGTAGTTGCCCATCATGCAGCCGTACAGCATACAGAGGACGGTGGTGTTGGTGGCGATGGAGAGGGCCAGCTTGCAGCCGGCACCCGCCACCATCAGGCGCTGCATGGGGTTGTTGTTCTTGATGATCTGAACGTACTCGTGCAGCTTGACCTTTTCGCTGGCCTCGCCGCCGATGCCGAAGTACTTGGGCTGGTCCTTCTCCCAGATGCCGATGATGGCCAGAATGGTGAGCAGGATAGAGATGACGATGCCCACAGGGGCCAGTGTGCGGAAGAAGCCTGCGGAGGCGTAGCCGCCCTCATAGTTCTTGGCGAGGATGGGGGCGAAGAACTGCATCGCGCCCATGCCCAGCAGGCTGCCCACCGTGTTGAAGATGGTAAACAGGGGGCGCTGCTTGGGGTCGTTGGTCAGGACGGTCTGACCAGAGCGGGTGCAGCTGGTCTGGAAGGTATAGCCGATGACCCAGACCGCATACAGGGCCACAAAGGCGGCGTAGCGCAGGCCCATCGAGCTGGCGGGGATGAGGGGGGTCAGACAGTACAGCACGAGGATGCTGGCCGCCATGATGAGGTTGCCGATGACCATGAAGGGCCGGAACTTGCCGAATTTGCCATTGGTGCGGTCCATCAGCGCACCAATGATGGGGTCGGTGATGGCGTCGAACAGGCGCATCCCCGTGACCATGACCGAGGCAAAGAGCATGGAGAGGGCCAGCACCTTGCTGCCGAAGGTCGCGATGTAGGAAAGCACCAGCACATAGTACACGTTGGTCGCGCCGTTGTTCAGCGGAAACAGCACCAGCTGGTAGGTTTTGGCGCGGTTCACACTCGACGCCGTTGTTTTTTGTTCGCCCATTGCGGTCTCTCCTTTTGTCTTTGATAAAAAGCGGCAGCCCGCCCCGCCTTCGGGGCAGGCTGCCGTAACATTGGGTCAGGGATCGTGCAGACCGGAATTACTTCTGGTCAACAGCAGGAGCGGTGTCTGCCATCTCCTTCTTGCGCTTGAGGGCCTTGCTCAGCTGCCATGCGCACAGCACGGTCAGCACAGCCAGCACGGCGATCAGAGCGTAGATCGCAGTCTGCCACCAGGGCAGCACGGTCTTGAGCGTATCGCTTGCAGACCAGCCGTTCATGGCGTTGGAGTTGACCACGGTGTACAGGATGTGATGCATTGCATTGCGCATCTGGGTCACGATGTAGGCATCGTTCTCGTAGTTAGCAGCCTTGGTGGTGTGGATCTTGGGCATCGGGCTGTCCCAGATGTCGGAACCGGCGATCAGGCCGTCCACCAGATCCATGTACTGGCTGGAGCCGGAGAAGTCGGTGATGCACATGCCGCGCATCCCCAGCTCCTCACGCAGGAAGCCGGTCAGCAGGTTGGAGTTGGCACCGCACCAGGTTGCGCCCCAGCGGTTGAAGCCGGTCATCACGCACCATGCGCCGCCATCCGTGATGGCCTTATCGGCCACTTCCAGATAGATCTCACGGGCGGTCTGCTCGTTCAGCCAGGTGTTGACGCCGCGGCGGCTGGTCTCGGAGTCGTTCAGGGCCACGTGCTTCAGGTAGACGTAGACGCCCTTGGACTGGATGCCCTGCACCTCAGCAGCGCAGATGGTGCCGGCCACGAACGGATCCTCGGAGTAGTACTCGAAGTTACGGCCGGAGTAAGCGGTGCGGTGCATATTGATGCCGGGGCCGTACAGGCCGGAGTAGCCCATGGCAAGGCAGTCCTCGCCGATGCAGCGGCCGACCTCGTTGATGAGGTCCGTGTTGAAGGTTGCGGCCATGACGTCCTCGGAGGTGTAGCACATTGCAGATGCACCGCCGGTCAGGGCAGCGGTCAGACCCTGCGGGCCGTTCTCATCCTTGGTGGCCGTCTTGCCGATGGAGGCAGCAGCTGCGGTGTTGTGGAAGCCGAGGGTGATGGTCTGGACCATCTCGCTGTAGGTCAGCTGGTCGAGCAGGGTATCCCACTCGGGATCGTCGAAGCTCTTGCCGATCATGGAAGCGAGGGTCAGGCCGTTCTTTGCGCCCAGAGTGGGCATCTCGACGCTGTTGGCCTCAGAGCCGTCGTACTGGGTGAAAGCGAGGCTTACAGCCAGATGCTCGTTGGCGGTCAGCTGTGCAGGAGCGGTGGGGAAGGTGCCGGTCCAGTCAGAGCGGCTCATCCAAGTGACACTGCCGGGAGCGTCGCTGCTCTTGTTGGGGTCGGACTCGTCAAACAGGTTGGTGATGGCAGTGCCGTTTGCGCTGGTAGCGAAGGTGGTTGTGTCGAGGGTGTCGTTGGTCCACTTCCAGACCAGAGACTCGTCGCCGTTCTCGGTCATGCGGCCGTTGGTGTTCTCGACGGTGTAGCCCTTGGCAGCCAGAATGTTGTTGACTGCGTTGTGGGAGTCGGTGGCAGCAGTGAAGTAGTAGTCACCGGCGTCCACGATGTAGGTCTTGGCGTTGTTTGCGTCGTAGGTGCGCAGCTCGCTCTTCGGGACAGTGATGGTCACATCCTCCGAAGCGCCGGGAGCCAGCACATCGGTCTTTGCAAAGCCGCACAGCTCTGCAGCGGCCTTCTCGATGCCGTTGGCCTTGTCGTAAGCGGTGTAGGGAGACTGGAAGTAGATCTGGACGGTCTCCTTGCCGGAGAAGGTCTTGCCGGTGTTGGTGACCTTCAGGGTGACGGTGAAGGCATCGTCAGACTCGGTCACATTGAAGTTGGAGTATGCGAAGGTGGTGTAGCTGTCGCCGTAGCCGAAGGGGTAAGCAACAGTGGTAGCCCAGTTGTAGTCGCCGGCCTTGGCGGTGCCCATGACGACGTCCTCGTAACGGGTCTCGAAGTAGCGGTAGCCCAGATAGATGCCTTCCTGATAGACGCTGTACATACCCTGCACGTCAGCACCCTCGGTCAGCAGGTTGTACTCTGCTGCGTTGGGGTAAGCCTGAGTGTAGAAGTTGTACATGGCGGGGTTGGCCATGTTGTCGTACAGGTAGGTATCGACCAGAGAGCCGGAGGGGGTGACAGCGCCGGAGAGCAGCTGGCCCACACCGTTGATGCCGGTCTGGCCCACGTCACCGATCCACATTGCAGCGTCGATGCCGTAGTCCTCACCGCAGATCGCGGGGTTGAGGAAGTCCAGCTCGATGGCGTTGGAGCTGTTGATCAGGACGATGATGTTCTTGAAGGTGCCGTTGTCTTTCAGAGCCTTCAGGTTCTGGAGCAGCTCGATCTCCTCAGCGGACAGGGCGAGGTAGTTGCCGTCGCCCTCCTGACCGGAGATCCAGCTGTCGTTGGTGCCGTTGGCGCCGCTGGGGAGGTCTGCGCCCTCGCCGCCGGAGCGGGAGAGGACCACGATGGCAGCGTCGCCGTACTCGGCAAAGCTGCTCTCAGCGCTGGACAGAGCGCTCCAAGGAGCCTCGTTGACCGCATACTGGGTGTTGGCTTCCAGCGTATCGGAGATGGAAGCAGGGGTCATGCGGCTGTACTTGCTCATCATGCTGTCGGACTTGTACAGGTCCCACAGGGTCTGGTTGATGGTGATGCCCTGAGCCTCCAGAGCATCCTTCAGGCTGGGGGCCTTGCTGGTATCGACCGAGCCGGAACCGGTGCCGCCGTACATCAGGTCCACGGAACCGTGGCCGAACAGGCTGACCTTAGCGCCGCTTGCCAGAGGCAGGGCGTTGTTCTCGTTCTTCAGCAGGGCAGCGCCCTCGGCCTCGACCTGCTGGGTCAAAGCCAGACCATAGTTGACCATCTCCTCGGCGGAGTTGAAGTCACTGGTGTAATACTGGGCGTTGGTGTCCTCGTTCTGCAGCTTCCAGAAGCTGCCGCCGAAACGGGCAGCCATGGTGTTGTCGAACTTTGCGGCCAGTACGGACAAAGGCACGGAAATGATCATAACGATCGCGCAGAGGATCGTCAGGACTTTCCACAGCGTAATGTGCTTACGCTTGGTCTTTTTGTAGGCCTTTTTCAAGGTCTGCTTTTGCATTTTCAGATCATCCATTATGTTTTCTCCTTGTTTTGTATAAAACAACCGCGGAGTGCGGTGTGTTTCCAAAATCATACCCAGTTTGCGCTGGTGGACTTTTTCTTGCCCAGCTTGTAGGCAGGGTTGGGGGTGCTTACCTTGCGGAAATCGGCCTCATAAATGCAGTCCCCTGCCACCGCCTGTACCGTGGTTTCGCCGTTCAGCTTGACGCGGAACTTGAAGATGTGCTCACCCTCCTGCTCGTCCAGCTTTTCGCCGTTGACATACAGGGTGACGTTCTTCTGGTTGGAGTAGACCTTGACTTCGATCTCGCTGGCGGTGCGGTCCGCAAACCGCTTGGAACAGATGTGGACGAACGCCTCATCGCTCCACCATGCCTTATAGAGGTAGAAGCTGTCTTTCTTGGTCTTCCGGTCAAACGTGACCAGACCTTTATGGTTCATGCCCGGCTCGCCGCCCTGGTCACGGGCGTCGGCTGCAAAATCGAACATGTTCCAGACGTGGGTGGACCACATCCAGGGGTGACGGTCGAAGCAGCGGAGCATGTACTCGTGGTATTTTGCCTGATACTCCTCGGTGTGGTCGCCCCGGCGGGGGTGCTCACTGTGGAGGTTGGGCATTCCCTCCGCGCCGTACTCCGAGAAGCCCAGCGCCCGGTTGGGATACACCAGATGGAAGAAGTTGAGCCACAGGTCGTTGAGGAACAGCCCCGGCACATACCAGCCCAGGTAGAGGTTCCAGCTCACCAGATCGGTGATGTGGGCCACCGGGTTGAAGGGGCCGCACATGGCGTAGCAGGCCAGCGTGGTCAGGCGGGTGGGGTCCATCTTGTGGCACAGCTCGTTGAGCACCCGATGGTTGTCCAGCATATCGGCCTTGTCCTTGGTAGAAATAGTGATCTCGTTGGACACACCCCAGCAGACGATGGAGGGGTGGTTGTAGTTCTGGTGGATGAGCTCCTTCATCTGGCTGATGGTATTTTCCCGGCCATTGGGCAGATGCTCGGAAATGTAGGGAATCTCTGCCCAGACCACCATGCCGTACTGGTCGCACAGGTCGTAGAAATACTGGTCGTGCTGGTAGTGCGCCAGCCGGACGGTGTTTGCACCCAGCTCCCGGATCAGCGCCATGTCCTCATCGTGCATCTCCCGGGTGATGGCGTTGCCCAGACCCTTGCAGTCCTGATGGCGGGACACACCGTGAAGGGGATAGGGCCTGCCGTTGAGGAAGAAGCCCTTCTTTGCATCCACAGAGAAGCTGCGCAGGCCCACCCGGGTGGTCACTTCGTCCACCGGCTGGCCGTCCTGCAGCAGGCGAATCACGCAGGTGTACAGGTAGGGGTCCTTCACGCCGTTCCACAGGTGGGGAGCATCCAGATGGAGAAAAGCATTTTCGCCCTCGCCCTTTGCAACGGTGCGGCCATCGGCGTCCAGCAGCTCCACCGCAACAGTGCCCTCGCCTTCCACCAGCGTTTCTACCTGAATGTCGGCGCTGTTCTCCTGCAGGGCCGGGGTGATCTTCACGCCGGTATCGCCAAAATGTCCCAGCGCAATGTGGTTTTTGTTCACCACCAGCAGGCTCACATCCCGGTAGATGCCGCCGTAGAAGGTGAAGTCCGCTTTCTGGGGGTAAACGCGGTCGTTGACGCTGTTGTCCACCCGCACCGTGAGCTGGTTTTCTGCCTGCAGCAGTTCCGTGACCTCTGCCCGGAAGGTGGAGTAGCCGCCGTCATGGGTGCAGAGCTGCTGACCGTTCAGCAGTACGGCGGCGCTGGCGTTGACGCCCTCAAATTGCAGCCATACCTGCTGCTGTGCCGGGTCGTACACCGGTGCTGCAAAGCGGGTGCAGTAGGTGCAGCAGCCCCGCCAGTAATCGTTGCCGCCGTCCTGACCGTCCCTGGCGTTCCATGTATGGGGCAGCTCTACGGCGGTGGTAACGCCGTTCGGGCCGGTAAACTGCCAGTCCTTCATGAGCTTTGCAATACTACGCATCCGATTCCTCCTGTTTTTGCTGTGGTACAGTGATTTTTTTCGTTTTTTTGCTCTTTGTCATTATTTTATCAGAGTGGCCG
>OLIR01000903.1_pt1 | contig 9710 bp, 10 predicted proteins | sample 1609741 | NCBI WGS metagenome assembly OLIR01 (sample SAMEA4350169, study PRJEB24818) | metagenome | biome: human; feature: gut; material: faeces | place: Denmark | collected 2013-09
GGACGGTAAGCTCATCACGGAAAGCGTGACGGATTACTCCAAGAAGAACATTCTCGGTGAGTATGCCACCCTGGATACGTTCCTCAGTGCCTGGAACTCGGAGGAGAAGAAACAGGCAATTATTAATGAACTCCAGGAGCGTGGCGTTCTGCTAGAGGCGCTGCGCGAGGCATCAGGCAATAAGGACATCGACGATTTTGACCTAATCTGCCACATTGCCTACGACAAGGCACCGCTGACGAAGGCAGAGCGGGCAAACAATGTCCGCAAGCGTGGATACCTCTACAAGTATTCCGGCTTGGCACAGGAAGTTCTGAGTGCGCTGTTGGACAAATACATGAACGAGGGCATTCAGGACATCGAGAACCTCGAAATCCTGTCCAATGACCCGTTCCGCAAATTCGGCACCCCCATGAAGATTGCAAAGCTGTTCGGCGGCAAAAACGGATACATTCAAGCCATCCGTGATTTGCAGAAGGAAATCTACGCTGCGTAAGGAGATATAAGCTATGAGTTTAAATAACCTGGTAAAACGACTGCAGGACATCATGCGCAATGACGCAGGCATCAACGGCGATGCCCAGCGTATCGAGCAGATGGTTTGGATTCTCTTTCTGAAGGTGTATGACGCCAAGGAAGAGATATGGGAGTTTTACGACGAGAATTACACCTCCATCATCCCTGAGGAGCTGCGCTGGCGCAATTGGGCCGTAGACCACAAGGATGGCAAGGCTCTCACCGGCGATGCGCTTCTGGACTTCGTGAACGGAAAGCTGTTCCCGACCCTCAAGGCCATCGCAATCGATGAGAATACACCCATGAGCCAGATCATCGTCCGCACCGCCTTCGAGGACAACAATAACTACATGAAGGACGGCATCCTGCTCCGCCAGGTTATCAATGTCATTGACGAGATCGACTTTGAAGAGTACGAGGACCGTCACGCCTTCGGCGAGATCTACGAAACGATTCTCCGCAGTTTGCAGAGCGCCGGTAACTCCGGTGAATTCTATACGCCCCGTGCGGTCACGGACTTCATGGTGCAGATGATCAAGCCGAAGCTCGGCGAGTCCATTGCGGACTTCGCCTGCGGTACAGGCGGCTTCCTTACCTCTGCGCTGAAGGTGCTGGACGCCCAGGTGCAGACTGTCGAGGACAGAACGGTTTACAGCAACTCCATCTACGGTATCGAAAAGAAGGCGCTGCCATTCCTTCTGTGCGCCACAAATATGCTGCTCCACGACATCGACAATCCTCGCATCATCCACGGCAACAGTTTGGAAAAGAATGTGCGTGAGTACAAGGAGAGCGACCGCTTCGATGTCATTCTGATGAATCCTCCTTATGGCGGCAACGAAAAAGAGGGCGTGAAACAGAATTTCCCGGCTGACCTTCGTAGCAGCGAAACCGCAGACCTCTTTATGTCTGTCATCATGTATCGGCTGAAGCAGAACGGCCGGTGCGCCATTATTCTGCCGGACGGCTTCCTGTTCGGCACGGATAACGCAAAAATGGCGATCAAGGAAAAACTGCTGTCCGAGTTCAATCTCCATACGGTCATCCGTATGCCGCACAGCGTGTTTGCGCCGTACACCTCTATCACAACAAACATCCTTTTCTTCGACCGGACGCATCCCACGACGGAGACCTGGTTCTATCGTCTGGATATGCCGGAGGGATACAAGAACTTCTCCAAAACGAAGCCCATGAAGCTGGAGCACTTCGCCCCGACTGTTGAGTGGTGGGACAACCGTGAGGAAATCACTATCGACGGCTTCGACAAGGCGAAGAAGTACACCGTCGAGGAACTGAAAGCACGGAGCTATAACATTGACCTTTGCGGCTATCCTCACGAAGAGGAGGAGATCCTGCCGCCAAAAGAACTGATTCAGCAGTACCAGGAAAAGCGGGCCAGCTTGAACGCTGACATCGACCGCATCCTTGCCCAGATCACCGACATCCTTGGCATCGACATTACGGAGGAGGGCGACGAATGACTGCGCAGCAACTGAAAAACTCAATTCTCCAGATGGCTGTTCAAGGCAAGCTCGTGCCGCAGGACCCGAATGACGAGCCCGCCAGCGTTCTGCTGGAACGCATCCGTGCGGAGAAGGAGCGGCTCATCAAAGAAAAGAAAATCAAGCGTGAAAAGAACCCCTCCGTCATTTTCAAAGGTGCCGATAATACTCCTTATGAGAAAATCGGCGATGAAGTGCGGTCGCTGGCGGATGAGGTACCGTTCGACATCCCCGATTCGTGGGAGTGGGTGCGTATTCGCTCCTTGGGAGAGATTGTGCGCGGTAGCGGCATAAAGCGGAACGAAACAGTTCAACAGGGTCTCCCGTGCGTCCGCTACGGTGAGCTCTATACAACCTATCAGACATCGTTCACTTCAGCTGTTTCATTTATTGCCCCTGATCTCTACGAGAAATGTAAGCATTTTTCGTATGGCGATGTGCTCATGACTCTTACCGGCGAGAATAAGCCGGATATAGTCCAGCAGCTTTTCTTGTCCGTCCATCCTGATACCCCCGTCAGATTGATTTTTCCCATGATACCATATCTGGGAGTATGGAGCCAGAGAAACCGGCGATTTTCTGCTGGTAAATTCTACGCATTTAGAGCGGCACTATGGCGGGGATAGGATAAAACACTCACATACCCCGCCGACTATGCGGGAAAAACCTTGAAATATAGGGCTTTTTAAGGCCCTAAATGCGTAGGTTGGTGCTTTGTTGCGATATGCTCCACGGTTACGGTGTATTGTTCATATTCTGTTTTCGGGAATCTTTATGAAATCTTCAAAATTGCCCGGTATGCTATCCGTAAAATCAAAGAAAGGACTTGATTATATGGATATGATTTTGAAAACGACTGACCTCTGCAAAAATTTCAAGGGGCAAATGGCGGTAAACAATGTGTCACTGAACATCCGGCGCAACTCGGTTTATGGTCTGCTGGGGCCGAATGGGGCTGGCAAATCCACGATCTTAAAAATGCTCACCGGCATTTTGCGCCCCACATCGGGAAGCATCGAGTTTGACGGCCACCCGTGGAAGCGGAATGATCTGGAGCATATCGGTGCTTTGATTGAGATGCCCCCGCTTTACGAAAATCTGACTGCATACGAAAATCTCAAAGTCAGAACTACATTGCTCGGCCTGGACGATGCACGAATTAACGAGGTATTGCAAATTGTCCAGCTCACGAATACCGGCAAGAAACGGGCCGGGCAGTTTTCTCTTGGTATGAAGCAGCGGCTTGGTATTGCTATTGCATTGCTGAACAGTCCCCAGCTTTTGATTCTGGATGAACCGACTAACGGCCTTGACCCTTTAGGGATTGAGGAACTTCGAGAGTTAATTCGCTCTTTTCCCTGCAAAGGGATTACAGTTATTTTGTCCAGCCATATTCTGTCAGAAGTCCAGCAGATTGCAGATCATGTGGGTATCATTGCTGGCGGCGTCCTTGGATATGAGGGAGAGCTTCGCGCCGGTGAAGATTTGGAACAACTCTTTATGGATGTTATTCGCAGAAATGGTAAGGAGGGATATTAAATGGAGATGGCATATATTCAGGCAGAGAACCTAAAGCATAAGAGAACTTTCACAAAAACGCTGATCGTTCTGGCCCCGTTTGTAACTGCGCTTATGAACTTTTTTGCCCCTCTTTGGTTCCAGCTCAATTCTTATAATTGGTGGTATATCCTGCTTTATCCTGGATTCCTTACGCTCACCTGTGCCTTGATTGAACAGCGGGATAATGGCAAACTAAAATATCGTGCCGTTGCTTCATTGCCTGTTTCGCAGAACAAAGTCTGGAAAGCAAAAATTGGAGTGGCCGGTATTTACTCCTGTGTGGGGAATTTCATTTTCCTGGCGCTAAACCTGTTGGGCGGTTTTGCAATATTAGTTATCAACGAAATTCCCCTGACAATCGGAATTTGGCAGGCTGCGGCCGGAACAGCTTGTATTGTCATTGCAAGCCTATGGGAAGTTCCGCTGTGCTTATGGTTATCAAAAAAAGTTGGTATCTTTGTCACGGTTATTCTTAATGCCGGACTTGGAAGCGTTTTAGGGATTTTCACGGCTACAACCTCTTTGTGGATGATCTGCCCGTATAGCTGGGTGCCGCATCTTATGATTTCCGTGTTAGGTATTTTGCCTAATGGTGAGCCGGTTGCAGATCAGAGTACGGCAATGGCATTTTGGATGATTATACTTGTATTGGTCATTTCGCTGGCCTGGTTTGCGGCGCTGTCATTTTTAACTGCAAGATGGTTTGAGAAAAAGGAGGTGGGGTAACTATGGTATCTGTGGTTCGCTGCTGGAAAGCAGAATATCAGAAGTGTAAACATAGCATTTTGCTCTATATGCACAGCATGATTCCGATTATATGTGCGGCGATTTTTGCGGGTTACTATCATATATCCAGATGGGAACTGGCAACCAAAATCAGTGCCTATCTGGAAGTGCTGGCCGTTGCGTTCCCGTTTCTGATCGGCATTATTGTGGGCCTGGTTGTTCAGATCGAAAATCAGGCCGGGCATTATCAGCTTTTGTTGGGAACAATCCCATCTCGCATGGCAACGTATATTGGTAAACTTGGTTTTCTGATGATCTGTGCTTTTGGCGCAACATTTTTAGCGTTAGGAACATTCGCTGCACTATATAGGGATGCTCCGGCAAGCCTTTACCTGAAAGCAGGGATTCTATTGTTGATTACCATGCTTCCCATTTACCTGATTCATTTGTTTGTGGGAATGAGCTTCGGAAAAGGTGCATCTATGGGATTGGGAATTGCAGGGAGTTTAATAGCTGCCCTTATGATAACAGGGCTTGGTGACGCTACATGGAAATATATTCCCTGGGCCTGGGGCGTTCGTGCTATGGATTACACTGTGCTTGCATGGGATAGCCCCCAACTGTATGCACAGGTAAAAACCGATTTTTTCAGCGGTATGATTATTTCTGTATGCTGCACTGTTTGTCTGCTGATTGCCAGTTTGGTTTGGTTTCATGGTTGGGAGGGAGGTAAAAACAGTGAATAAAAAGTGCCTGTTTGCCGTGGTAATTGTGCTTGTAAGCCTTATATGCTTATCGGCCTGCGGTGCGCTCCGCGATACCGCCGATAAAAATAAGGCGTTAAATGAATCTCTGCCGTATTATGAGCTGAACGCCGCAAACTATGATGAAATTTCATATAACGGCCTGACATATACCATAACGGATGAATGTCTTGAAATGTCAGAACTGCAAGAAGAAATCGGGCAGGTATCGAAACGCTTCAAAAATGTGGCGGGGGAAGATTTCAGTTTCGGCTACGTTTACAGTATTGTGGATGTGGATATAAGCAATGCCGTAGCTGTAAATATCAACAATGAATATCGGAAAGCTGACATTAAAAATAATGATGAGTAACCTCGACAATGTGGTATAATGGGGCGGGAGGTGATTTTTTGACCCACTTACTTGTGGTTGACGATGAAGTTTCTATCTTGGAATTGATTAAGAACAGTTTGGGGAAAGATGGATATTTGATAACAGTCTGTCAAAATGCGGATGATGTAGACATCAAAAAGCTGCATTTCTATGACCTCATTCTTTTGGATGTGATGATGCCTGGCACAGACGGGTTTGAGTTTTGCAAACAGATCAGGAATATGGTAGACTGCCCGATTCTCTTTCTGACCGCAAAGACATTAGAGGAAGATATATTGTTTGGATTGGGCATCGGTGCGGATGATTATATTACGAAACCTTTTCGTATTCAGGAGCTTCGCGCCCGTGTCGCGGCACATTTACGCAGAGAAAAAAGGGAGCATCACAGCACACTTTCATTTGAGCCTGATATAAGATTTGACCTTTCCGCAAAGGTACTGTATGTTTCAGAACAGCCGGTTCCCCTTACCAAAAGCGAGTATTCAATCTGTGAATACCTTGCGAAAAACCGGGGACAGGTTTTTACAAAAGAACAAATCTATGAAGCCGTTTTCGGGTTTGATGGAATAGGCGATAACTCTACGATCTCAACGCATATAAAAAATATTCGTGCGAAATTGGAGCATTTCAAAATAAGTCCGATCAGCACCGTATGGGGGATAGGATATAAATGGGAGTGAAAAAGAAACCTACATTGAAAATATTGTTTCGCCAGTTTGCTATCTCCCTCATTGTCATGCTGGTAGCGGCAATTATTGTCCCTTCTGGTTTGGAGGGACTTGCTGTAAATGCTGGATTAGCTACAAGAGCAAATCTAAGTGAATTGCAGGTAAAAGAGATCATTCCAACGCTGACGATTGCCCCGGATATTACAAAGGTTGTGATTCCACAGGGATGCGGCTACTTAATTCTGGACAAGAACTTTAATGAGCTTTACAGCAATATGGACGATGATGAAAAAGAAATTGCCCTGCTGTACGCAAAGGGAGAATATATTGAATATGCTACGGGGAGGCAGTTTGCACTTGTTGTCCGGGAAAACGAATTTTGCGTTTTAAGGTATTATATTGGTTCTCAATTTACAGTGTCATGGCTACCGGAATATTTTCCATCTCCTGACACGCTTGCGTTTATCCTGATGGCTGTAAATTCGCTGCTGGTCATTATCATACTGACCGCCAGATTTGCTAAGAACCTGCGTACACAACTGACCCCGCTTTTTGAAGCAACTGCGGAGGTTTCAAAGCAAAACCTTGATTTTGAAGTAGGACACGCCAAAATCAAAGAGTTTGAAGATGTCCTTGCATCTTTTTCAGATATGAAAGATAATCTGAAAATTTCGTTAGAACGGCAATGGAAAACCGAACAGACACAGAAAGAGCAAATCGCCGCGCTTGCCCATGATTTGAAAACGCCTCTGACGGTTATTCAAGGAAATGCTGATTTACTCACAGAAACAAATCTTGATGATGAGCAACGATTATACGCTGGTTACGTCGTGGAAAGCTCCGGCCAGATGCAGTCATATATTCAAACCCTGATTGATATATCACGGGCGGCGGTTGGTTATCAGCTCCATATTGAAAGTATAGACTTGCCAGCGTTCATGCAGCACTTGTTCGGTTATATGGAATCACTATGCCGGACAAAAGAAATCCGGCTGCAAATGAATACTGTTTCACTCCCTCAAATGCTGAAATTTGATAGGGTGCTGATAGAACGTGCTATTATGAATGTTATCAGTAATGGGCTGGACTACTCCCCGCAAGGCGGAACGCTTTATGTGGATGTTCAGAGTAACAACGGTTTCGTGGAAATTTCAGTCACAGACGAGGGAACGGGGTTTTCTAAAGAGGCATTATGCCACGCACAGGAACGGTTCTATATGGGCGATCAAAGCCGCAATTCAAAGTTACACTTTGGTATGGGTCTATATATTACAAATTCGATTATGGAACAACATAATGGTCAGCTTATTTTAGAAAATTCAAAAGAAACCGGCGGCGCAAAGGTTACTATGAAACTTCCTTGCTGATTTTCCGATAGTGTAATGGACGTCTTTTATGTCCGTCCATTTTTCAAATCTTTATGGAATCTTCAAAAATTCCTCTTATCATGTATCTAAAGAAAAAACATCTGCCCAGCGGCAGAAAAGAAAAAAACCGCTGCTGGGCAGACCCATTTTCACGCTTAATTTATATTCACTGGTGGCGGTTTTGAGAAATCAAGGCCGCTGCTTTCTTTCTGTCATTCCCAGCAGTTAAAGGCATGGCGGCCCACGGGAGGACGCCGCCATGCTGTTTTACTATCATTATAATCTAATCCACTTCTACCGCTTAAAAAAAGCCTTGCCCCGCCACGGGAATATTCCGGCTATGAGTATGAACTATACCATGTAAGAAAACAACAAAACGCTTCAAATCGTCGCCCGGTAGGTTTACGACCTGCCGGGCGATTTTTGTCGATTTTCGCGTATTCTCATTTCCGGCAAAAAATCAGATGGAAAAGGAGGCGGTCAGCAGACCAGGGCCAGCATAGGCCCCTGACAACGGACAGGATCATCCTGCTCACTCCCCACGGAAAGGGGGTGAGAAGATGAAAGTTACCCCTGATGATTACGGGAGGCGCTGCCAGTTTGACCATTTTTGCAAGCTGGTACTGTACCATGAAGCCGTTGACTACTCTTCCGGGAAAGGAAGCGTCAGCGTGGCTGGGAAACATCCTTTGAAACGCTGCCGCTTTCGGAACTGGACACGCTATGCACGATAGATCAGTACCCCAGCGACAGTTTTATATTTCCGGCCTATGGCTGTGAGCTTCAGATCAGCGACGGGCTGGTGGCCGCTGCCTTTGCCAGCTTGCCCCAGCCGGGACAAAGCATCTTGATACTGCATTGTGTCCTGGAACTGACGGACGGCGAGATCGGCGCGGTGGTGGGAATGTCCCGCAGCGCCGTCCAGCGGCACAGGACTAAGACGCTGGAAACCATGAGAACAAGACTGACGGGAGGTATTGCAGAATGAAGCAGGCCAGATATAAGGAGCCTTTGCCCCTTGCAGTGATCGAGGCGGCCCGCGCCGGTGACGCCGGGGCCGTGGAACAGGTCTTGCAGTATTACAACGGTTACATAAACAAGCTCTGTAAGGTGCAATTATGAGAAGTTCCTTTTATACACATAGATTGTACCAGAATGCAGCCTCGTTTTCAACGAAAAGCCACTGACCCTGAATAATTCAGAGTCAGTGGCTTTTTCAATGCTACTTGAACGGTAATTTGAAATGTTGTCCTTATGCGTAGGTAACTTTTGCGGTCCCTTTTTTATGATTTTCTGAAGTTTTTGCCGAAGCGGTTGACATTTTTTTCAAAAACGGCTTATACTATATCGGACTGTATCGGACGAATTTTCGGTTTTGGGCTGGGCCGCTTTTGAGAGCGGTACAGTACTGGGATTGGAAAAAAATAGAATTTGCGGCAAAGCGGGGGATGGGCGATACCACAGTTTGACCTTGGAAAAATTTTACAGATGCTGCCGGATCTGGCAGTGCTGGCGGCAGTGTATCTGCTGGTACTGCTGCCCCGCTGGAGGGGACTGGGACACTGCGTACTGGCAGTCCGGACGGTGTTTTTCATCTATCTGGTCTGTGTGCTGGGGGTGACGCTGCTGCCGGTGCTGGCCAATTTGCCGAAATTGGCGGGGAATCACTATGCACTCATGGAGCTGGAGCCCTTCCGTGATCTGCGGAACGGCTACGGCAACGCAGCGCGACAGCTGTCGCTGAACGTTGTGATGACAGTGCCTTTCGGCTTTCTGTGGCCGCTGGTGCGGCGGAAGCGCGGCCTGTGTCGGGCGGTGCTGGCCGCGCTTCTGCTGAGCCTGTGCATCGAGCTGTTGCAGCCGCTTCTGACGACAAATCGCACATCCGACATCACGGATGTCATCGCCAACACGGCCGGTGGACTGGTGGGGTATCTGCTGTTCCTGCCCTTTGGCTCCCGCCTCCTGCATCTCTGCGGCGCGGAAGATCGTCCGCGAAATGTGGACGAAATGCCGGCGAGTGCGGACAATGCGAAGAATGGAGAAGGCGAAGATCAGGATAAATTTTAGTGGCTAATAGAAAGAAAAAGCGAAAGCACCGCATGTGAAGCGCGGTACCCGCCCCACAAAAATAATGCGATAAACCACGCAAAGAGTATAATACGGTCGAAATATAGTGATGCAATGACGGCGCAAAACAGTGCGTGAAGCAGCATAAAAATAGCGCGATAGAC